>Ga0209414_1000027_pt1 | contig 57212 bp, 66 predicted proteins | sample LakVidmifraction_4_FD_181154 | JGI IMG/M metagenome (GOLD analysis project Ga0209414, IMG submission 181154) | Hypersaline microbial communities from Lake Vida, Antarctica - Brine Hole Two &gt;0.2 micron (SPAdes) (version 2) | ecosystem: Environmental > Aquatic > Non-marine Saline and Alkaline >...
CAGTTGATCCATCTCTAAGGCGTCCCAAATCTTCTAATACAGTACTTTTAGGTTTTGTTATATCAGTATGATCGATATAAAATACCGTCTCATCATCTATTAATTTAGAAACTTCTTTTATATATTTTGAATAAACTTTTTTAATTTTATCAAATTTCACTAAATTTCTTGAGAGTCTTTCAATTGTTTTTTTCAAAGTTATATCTTCCTCTAGAGCTCTACTGATTTCACTTAATAATACTGATCCAGATGCTAATAATCCATAAAACATTTGAAATAAAAACCTATATTCCGTTTTATTTAAATCACCTGATAATTTATCAATAAATACTTTAATTTTTCTCTTTTTTTGTAATCTGTTGATAATTAGAAGTTCAAATTTAGCTGTTTTATCAATTTTCCATTGTTTTTACTAGTTATCCACAGAAATAGCAGTCTTCAGATTATAAATTAGTAGCTATTTCAAAATGGGGAAACTTAAATATAAACTAGTATTGAATTTTTTACTGTTTTGTAATAAAATAGAATACAGGAAAACCTTTACATTATATTTGAACTGTGTCTAAACCTCTGAATTATTCTTAACCTAAAGCAAGGTGCCATGGTGGAATAACAATGGGTTATTAAAGAAATTTAATAATCTCCCGTATTTGGAAAGGAGTAATATATATTTTAAGGAGGTATAATTAATGGGAAAAATTTATGAATATCAGGTTTTAAGAGTAGACTTAACAAATGAACAAATTAAGCGAGAAATAATTGTTGGTGAAGATGTTAAAAACTACCTTGGGGGTAGAGGATTAGCATCAAAAATTCTTTATGATGAGATTGATCCTAAGATTGATCCTTTAAGTCCAGAAAACAAGCTGATTTATGCTACAGGACTTTTAACTGGAACATCAGCTTCTACTGGCGGACGTTACATGGTTGTTACCAAAGGGCCTCTTACAGGTACTATAGCCAGCAGTAACTCCGGCGGATTTTTTGGAGCAGAATTAAGATTTAGTGGAAATGATATTATAATTTTTGAAGGTAAGGCCAAACGTCCTCTTTACCTTTCAATCAAGGGAGAAGAGGTTGAACTTAAAGATGCTTCTCATCTTTGGGGTAAAACTGTTTATGAAACGACAGACATGTTAATTGAAGAATCCGGCAATAAAAAAGCAAGGGTTAGTTGTATTGGCCCTGCCGGTGAAAATCTAGTTAAATTTGCTTCAATTATGAATGAAAAAGATAGAGCTGCTGGTAGAACTGGTGTCGGAGCAGTAATGGGCTCTAAAAATCTAAAGGCAATTGTAGTAAAAGCCGATAAAAATCAGGTAGAATATTTTAAAGATGATATGATGAAGGTTGTTAAAAAGCAGACAAAGATACTGAAAGAGGATGGTGTTACTGGAGAAGGTTTGCCAGCATTGGGCACAAAAGTTTTAGATAATATTATGAACTCTCATGGTTCTTATCCAACTAAAAACTTCCAGTTTGCAACCTTTGATGATATTGATGAGGTTTCTGGAGAAGCATTGGTAGAAAAAGGTTATCTGCAGTCAAATACTGGTTGTTATGGCTGTCCAATTCGCTGTTCCAGAAATACAAAACTTCCCAATGGCCGGAGTGGTGAAGGACCAGAATACGAAACAAGTTGGGCCTTTGGTGCTGACTGTGAAGTAAATGATCTGAATGCAATAACTGAAGCTAATTTCATGTGTAATGACCTTGGTCTAGATACAATTACCGCTGGTACAACTATTGCCTGTGCCATGGAATTATATGAGAAAGGTTATATAGACAAAGATGAGCTGGAGAATGGACCTGAGTTAAAGTTTGGCTCTTCCGAATCAATAATCTATTACACAGAAAAAATGGCTTATCGCAAAGGTTTTGGAGATCAGTTAGCAGAAGGTTCATACCGTCTGGCAGATTCTAAGGGGCATCCAGAACTTTCGATGAGTGTTAAAAAGCAAGAGCTTCCTGCTTATGATCCGCGTGGAGTTCAGGGACTTGGACTTAACTATGTTACTTCAAACCGTGGTGGCTGTCATGTTAGAGGTTATATGATTTCACCTGAGGTTTTAGGAGTTCCGGAAAAGCTTGATCCACAGGAATTAGAAGGAAAGCCTAAATGGGTTATGACATTCCAAGATTTAACAGCAGTTATTGATTCAATTGGAATGTGTCTCTTTACTTCTTTCGCCTTAGGACTTGATGATTATAGAGAGATAGTCAATGCTGGTACTCAGTTTGATTATACATCTGAATCATTACTAGAAACTGGTGAGAGAATCTATAACTTAGAGCGTCAGTTTAACTTAGAAGCAGGTATTTCTCCTGCTGAAGATAAATTGCCAGCTCGTTTTGATGATCCACTAGCTGATGGGCCTCAAAAAGGTATAAGTACTAAGTTTAGAGAAATTTTACCTAAGTATTATGAGGTAAGAGGCTGGCAGAAAGATGGCTGGATCAGCGATCAGAAATTAAAAGACATGAAGATTAAATAGTAAATTGCTTAAAGATAAATTACAGCCTAAGTGATTAACTTGGTCTGGTAAATCCATCCAGTTCTCTGCCGAGAGCTGGGTGGAATTTTAATATTAAGGGGTGATAAATATGGCATTAAAAGTTAAATTTTATTCTCTATTTAGAATTAATTTAAAAAGTCCGGGAACTGAATATGAAGTGGAATCAGAAATCAGCATCGCTGAGTTGATTAAAAAATTAGACCAGGAATACGACGGTTATTTTACTCAAAAATTACTGGAAGATGATCGCAGTATTTCTCCCGGTTCAATTATTATGGTCAATGGGAAAAATGTTCTGCATTTAGAAAAGCTAGAGACAAAAGTCAACAATCAGGATACAGTCACTTTATTTCCACCATCTGCAGGAGGTTGATTATGAAAAATTATCTAAAGAGACAGGAGAAATTATTTACTAAAGCTCAACAGCAGCGGTTGGAAGAATTAAATATTATGATTGCTGGTACAGGTGGACTGGGCACCAACCAGGCTATTGAGCTGCAGCGGATTGGGGTTAATAAGCTCTATCTTTATGATTATGATCAAGTTGAAATTAGCAATCTTAATCGCCAGCTCTGCTACGGGAAAAAAGATATCGGCAGGCTAAAAGTAGAGGCTGCAGCAGAATTTTTAAATCAATTTGATTTAGAAACTGAAATAGTTACTGTCAATGAAAAAATATCCCTGGAGACTAAAATACCAGAAGATATTGATATTATCTTTGATGGGATGGATAATTTTGAGTCCCGTTTTATTTTAGACCAGCTGGCCGAAGAAAATAATCTGCCATTTATTCACGCTGGAATAGAGGGATTTTTTGCTCAGATTATGCTGGTGCTGCCGGAGAGTAAGCTGCGTCTAAAAGATGTCTTTGCTGGCTCAGTAAAAAAAGAGATTCCAGCTGTTTTTTCACCGGCTGTGAGTGTAACTGCCTCCATTCAGGTGCTGGAAGCTCTAAAATATCTGCTTAATTTTAATGATTATTTAGAAAATCAGCTTTTACATATTGATTTATTGAGCAATCAAATGGAAAAAATTGATTTAAAATAGTTTTTTAAAGCAATCTTTTTATTAAAGATTTCATTCGCTGTTTTAAAATCAAATATTTTTTTAGGATAATTATTTATGAACTTTTGTATTCTTTTAACCATACGTCTTGTTACTTTTTTGAAACTTGATTCCTTTGGTAAAAAGTGTCTAATCATTCGATTTAAGTTTTCATTACTTCCACGTTGCTAAATACAACTGGTCCCATATGTCTTTCTATTCTATCTAAGCATATTACTACCGTATCTGATGTCTTATTAGGGATGAGCTCTATTATCTCTTTACGACGCGTTCTTTCCGTCAAAACGAGTAAATATGGATCTTTAATACCTTTTATACCTTCAACTAGATCCATCTACCAGTGATCAACTTTCTCTCTAGTTTTTGCTTTATCTGGATAACACCTCATGATTGACACGAAGGTAGAGATAAATTAATTTTAAATAAAAGAAATTAAATTATAGAAAAAGCAACTTAATAATCCAGAAAGATGGAGGTGTCATTCAAAAACTTATGAATTTCAAGAAAGTGTTGCATTAAACCCAACAAAAGAGATTGAACATCCCCTAGCAATAGGCGGGGAAATATTTACTAAGCTAGCCGAAAAAAATAATGCGACAACTTACTTGACATATAGCGATTATTAACAATCACTTGCTTGATTTTCATATTTTATTTATATATACTCAATCTAACACAAAATAATTGATGATTACTATTTTGAGTAGATTTTGATATAAATAGAGTTGAAAAGTGACTAACATAAAGGGAGTAAAAATGAAAAATAAAGTTTTCAAGTTAATAATGGTGTGCATTTCTATCGTTCTTTTGCTTTTTTTAATAATTCCCATATTAAAAATGTTTACTCATTCTACTTTGGCTATTTTTTATCAAAGTGCCCAAGAAAAAGAAGTATTGGATTCAATATTTCTGACGTTAAAGGCCTCTTTTGTGTCAACGATTATTACAATTTTTCTAGGTATACCATTAGCCTATTCACTGGCACGTTATGAGTTTAGAGGTAAGTTTTTTATTGAAAGTATCATTAATATTCCTCTAATAATACCCCATACAGCTGCGGGAATAGCTTTATTAACTGTTTTTGGAGATCAATTTATAGGTGGTCGTTTTTTTAGTCATTTTGGTATTTCTTTTACAGGAAATTTTGCAGGTATTGTTATTGCAATGATGTTTGTTAGTATGCCATTTTTGATTAATGAAGCAAAGGAAGGTTTTATCAAGATTGATGAAAGATATGAGAAAGTTGCTAGAACTCTAGGAGCGACTCCTTTTCAAGCATTTATTAAAATTGTATTACCTATGAATAGGAATCATATTTTATCAGGGGCTTTAATGATGTGGGCTCGAGGGATATCAGAATTTGGAGCCGTGTTAGTATTAGCCTATCATCCAATGACAGCACCGGTTTTAATATATGAACGCTTCACTTCTTATGGCTTAAAGTATTCAGTACCTGTTGCAGGAATAATGATTTTAATCACTATAATAATTTTTTCTTTATTAAAAGTTATTCAAAAAAAGGATGTTTTAAATGATCACCATTAAAAATTTAAATAAAAGAATTGGAAAATTTCAAATAAAAAATATTAATTTGGATATTAAGTCAGGTGAGTATTTTGTAATTTTAGGACCAAGTGGAACAGGTAAAACTATGCTTCTGGAATTAATTGCTGGCTTACAAGATATTGATTCAGGAGAAATTTATTTTGACAATCAATTAATGAATTCTACTGAACCAGAAAATAGGCAAGTGGGAATGGTTTATCAAGATTATATGCTCTTTCCACATATGACAGTAAAGGAGAATATTTTATTCGGAGCAGACTTAAAAAAAATTAAAAACAAGGAGAAAAAACTACTTGAATTGTCTAATGAGTTGTCCATAGAGGATTTGCTTAATCGATCGATCAGGAATTTAAGTGGTGGTGAAAGACAGCGGGTTGCACTCGCTAGAACATTAATGACAGAATCTAAGGTTTTATTGCTTGATGAACCCTTAAGTGCTTTAGATACCCATACAAGAACTACTGTGCAAGATCAGATAAAAAGTATTCATAAAGAGTATCATATGACAACCTTGCATGTCACACATAATTTTAATGAAGCAATTCATTTAGCTGACCGTATTGCTATAATTAATGACGGTGAAGTAGTACAACAAGGAAACCCGGAAGAAATATTTCAAAAACCAATAAATTCTTTTGTTGCCAGTTTTATAGGTTGCAAAAACATATACAATGGCTATGCCATAGAAAAGAATACAATTCAGTTAAATGAAAAACTACAGATTAAAGCTTTGGTAGATAAAGGTAGCGAAGTAAATCTGATGATTCCATCAGAAAACATTATTTTGTCTTTAGAGCCCATTGATTCTAGTGCAAAAAATTCATTTAAAGGGAAAGTAGTTCAAATAAATAAAAGAATGGCAATTGTAGAAGTAACAATAAATATTGGTGTCAATATTATATCTTATATCACTTATAGTTCTTTTAATAAAATGAATTTGGAAAACAATAAAAATGTTTTTGTTACTTTTAAAGCAACATCTGTGCATATATTTTAGGGATAATTAAGGAGGATTTATGTCGAATTTTTTTGAATTAATTAAGATTGATGATTTTATAAATCTTGCATTGAAACATTTGAATCAGAAAATATCTGAAGAAAGTGTTCATATTACTGAAAGTTTAGATCGTATTATAGCAAAAGATATTTATTCTGATGTCGATTTGCCAGGATTTTCACGTTCTGTAATGGATGGATATGCAGTTATAGCGAAAGACACTTATGGCGCAAGTGCTAATCTCCCTATTTTTTTAGAGTGTGTTGGTGAAATCAAAATGGGAGAAAAAGCGAATCAATCCATATCTCTAGGGCAATGTGTAAAGATAGCAACAGGTGGTATGTTACCTAAAAATGCCAATGCCGTACTAATGGTAGAAGATACAGAAAAACTTTCAAATAATGAAATAGAAGTTTCCCAAGCAGTTGCCGAAAAAGAGAATATTGTATTTAAAGGTGAAGATTTAGAAAAAGGAGAACTTCTATTAAAAAAAGGTTATTCTGTGAGACCTCAAGATATTGGTGCTTTAGCCGGGATTGGTATGACTGAAATACCCGTCTATAAAAAAGTAAAGGTTGCTGTTTTTTCAACTGGTGATGAGTTAATTGATCCTGAGAGGGAACCAGCTCTAGGAGAAATAAGGGATATTAATTCTTATTCTATTTCAGCTTTTGCTAAAAAATCACAGGCTTTAGTAGATATGTGTGGCATCGTAAAGGATGATAAAGAAGCACTACTTAAAGCACTTCAATCAAAAATAGGTAGTTATGATGTAATATTACTTTCCGGTGGCAGTTCCGTTGGTACGAGAGATTTGACAATTGATGTATTAGAAACATTAGAAAAGGGATCGATTTTAGCCCATGGTATTGCTATTAAACCTGGGAAACCAACTATTTTATCAGTTATTCAGAAGAGTTTAATTATTGGATTACCTGGTCATCCAGCATCTTCAATTGTTGTATTTAGAAATGTTATTCAGCCATTGCTAAGAGCATTATCAGGGAAAAAAGCAGATTTAGATTATTTTCAAAATAAGACAATAAAAGCTAAACTAAGTCGGAATATTGTATCAGATAAAGGTAGAGATGAATATTTTCGAGTGTATGTAAAGAAAGAAGGAAAGGAATTTATTGCTAATCCTATTCTTGGAAAGTCTAGTTTAATTACAACTTTAGTTAAAGCCAACGGATTACTTAAGTGTCCTTTAGGTCTTGAAGGAATGTCAAAAAACGATAGTGTAGATATTGAAGTGCTTTCTTAGTACTTAGTTAAAAGAGGAGAGGTTTATGGAAAGAAATATTTACTTACAGAATGTATCCGTTGAAGAGGCAAAGAATTTATGGCATAAAGAGTATTATTCTAATTTAGCTACAGAGACAGTAGATATTCGTGAAGCTCTTGGGCGAATTATTTCTAGAAAAATTGAAGCAAAGAACTCATCACCACATTACCATGCATCAGCTATGGATGGTATTGCTGTTCAAGAGAAAGATACCATAGGCGCTTCAGAATCAAAGCCGATAATACTCACTGAAAAAAAAGATTTTGTTTATGTTGATACTGGTGATTTAGTTACTAATGCTTATAACGCTGTTATAATGATTGAAGATATTAATACAGTAGATGATCAGAGATTGTCTATTGAAAAAGCTATTACGCCTTGGGAGAATATCCGGAACATCGGCGAAAGTATGGTTAAAGGTGAAGTGATTTTGACGAAATGTCAGAAAATAAATCCTTATGCTATTGGACTCGTGTTAGAAGCTGGCATTACAAAAGTAGAAGTATTTAAAAAGCCTGTTATCGAACTAATACCGACAGGAACAGAACTTTTAGAACCCGAAGAAGACTTAATACCAGGTAAACTTATTGAGTATAACTCACAAGTTTTAAAAGCAATGGCAAGTGAATGGGATGTAGAAGTTGTTAGAAATGAAATAGTACCCGATGATTATAATATAATAAAAGAAAAAGTCAAAGCTGCTTCTATTAGAAGTGATTTTATCGTTATTCTTTCTGGCTCGTCAGCTGGTAGTGAAGATTATACTTCTGAAATTATCAAAGAACTAGGGCAAGTAGATGTTCATGGTGTGAGTATAAAGCCAGGTGGTCCAGTAATTTTAGGAGCAATTAATCAAAAACCAGTTATCGGATTGCCAGGCTATCCTGTGGCAGCTGCCCTTAATTTTTGGCTTTTCGCTAAAGAGGTTATCTATCAGTTAAAAGGTGAAAAATTACCTAAATTAAAAAAAGTAAACGGGAAGCTTAAAACCAAGATTAATTCTAAATTAGGATTTAGAGAATTTGTAAGAGTGAAATTAACTGAATTGAATGGTGAGTTAGTTGTTACCCCATTGAAACGTGCATCAGGGATAATCGGTACAATGGTAGAAGCACATGGATTATTGGTTATTTCTGAACTTTCTGAAGGTTTAGATCGAAATAGTTCTGTTGAAGTAGTATTATTGAATGAAAATGCTGATTATGAACAGACATTACTATTAAATGGTAGCAACGATATGATTTTAGATATAATAAAAAATGAATTAGCAATAAAAGGTGTAGATTTAGTTGTTAAATCAACAGGCTCATTAGGCGGTCTTACGTCACTCAATCGAAAGGAATGTCATTTAAGTACAGCACATTTATTAAATCCTGAAACTGGAGAATATAATTTTTCCTATGTTGAGCGCTATTTGAAAAATCAAAAAGTGAAATTGATTAATATTGCTTATAGACAACAAGGTATGATTTTACAAAAAGGGAATCCAAAAGGCATTAAAGATATAAAGGATTTGGAAACTAAAAATGTTACATTTATCAATCGACAACGTGGTGCTGGCACTCGAGTATTATTTGACTATTTATTAGAAAAAAATGAAATTTCTAAATATAGAATAAGCGGGTACAATCGAGAAGAGTTTACTCACATGACTTTGGCTTCTGAGATCAATAGTGGTTCAACTGATGTTGGTATTGGAATTCAATCAGCAGCAAATGCTTTTGATTTGGATTTTATACCAGTAGCTGAAGAGAGATATGATCTTATCATTCCAGAAAATTTAATGAGTGATGATCGTATTATAAGAATATTAGAAGTTATTAGAAGTGAAACTTTTAAAAAACAAGTGGAAGTATTAAAAGGTTATGATTTATCATTAACAGGGAAAGTGATGACAAATGAAAGAACTTAGAGATGAGTATAATCGAGTCATAGATTATTTGAGAATATCAGTAACTGATAGGTGCAATAGTCGGTGTCAATATTGTATGCCATCTTCTGGTGTAACTTTTAAGCCGCATAAAGAGATTTTATCCTTCGAAGAAATTGTAAAGATAGCTAACGCTTTTGTTGAATTGGGAGTAAAAAAAATAAGATTAACTGGTGGCGAACCATTGGTTAGAAAAGACATTGTTGATTTGGTTAGAAGATTATCGAAGATTCAGAAGTTAGAAGAATTGACAATGACCACTAATGGACTTTTATTAAAGGATTATGCAAAAGATCTAAAATCAGCAGGGTTGTCAAGAGTGAATATATCTATTGATACTCTACATGATGAGAAATACAATTCAATAACGCTTGGTAGTTCTTTAACTTCTGTTTTGGAGGGGATTCAAGCAGCTAAAAAGGTGGGTTTAATACCTATAAAATTAAATGTTGTTCTGATTAAAGGTTTTAATGATGATGAAATTAAAGATTTTGTTGAATTAACCAAAAATGAGCCTATAGATGTACGATTTATTGAACTCATGACTATAGGTAATAATAGAAAATGGGCTAAAGAAAGATTTTTATCGACTGATGAAATTTTTACAGAAGTGCCTAATTTAGTAGCACTTCAAAAAAAAGATAAAAGTTCACCAGCAGATTATTATCATATTGAAGGTTACAAGGGTAGAGTTGGTTTAATTAATCCTATTACTTGTCAGTTTTGTAGTGAATGTAACCGAGTTAGATTGACATCTACTGGTCAACTAAAACTCTGTTTGCACTCAAATAAAGAATATAATTTGCGTAAGTACGTAGATCATGAAGAAAAATTGAAACAATATATATCTACTATAATTATAAAAAAGCCAGAAGAACATCATTTAGACCAAAAAATATATATCAATAGAGATATGCATTCAATAGGGGGTTAAATCATGGGGAAGATATTATCGATTAATATTTCAAAAGAAAAAGGCACAATAAAAACTCCAGTAAAGGAAGCCAAAGTCTTAGTAGACCATGGCATTGTTGGAGATGCTCATGCAAAGAACTGGCATCGTCAGATAAGTTTATTGGCCGACGAAAGTGTTGAAAAAATGAGAGATACTCTTAAAGAGAATGCTTTTAAAATTCTTAAGCCAGGGGTCTTCGCAGAGAATATTTTAACAACTGGTATCGAGTTAAAGATATTACCTATAGGTACACAACTAAAAATTGGAGAAACGATTCATGAGGTAACTCAAATTGGTAAGGAATGTCATCATGGTTGCGAAATAAGAAAAATTGTTGGTGATTGTGTGATGCCTCGAGAGGGAATTTTTACAAAGGTAATTAAGTCAGGTGAGATTCATGTGGATGATTTAATAGAAGTGATAAAATAATAGTGGAGGTAAAATGAATAAATTTTCACACTTTGATGAAGAAGGTAACGCGCAAATGGTTGATGTCAGTGAAAAAGCACTTACTAAAAGAATTGCTATAGCTAAAGGTGTTGTTAAGGTTAAAAGCGAAACACTTCAAAAAATATTAGATAAGAAAATTCATAAAGGTGATGTACTTGAAGTTGCAAGAATTGCAGGAATTATGGGTGGTAAAAAGACTTCTGATTTAATCCCAATGTGTCATCCGCTTCTAATTAGTAAAATAAGCATTGAATATGCCATTGATAAAAAAAATAATGAAATCAGTATTTATGCGACAACAAAAACAACTGGTCAAACAGGCATTGAAGTAGAAGCATTAACTGCTGTTAGTATAACTGGTTTAACAATATATGATATGTGTAAAGCTATTGATCGAAGCATAACAATAGGAAATGTAGAGTTGTTAAAAAAATCTGGCGGTAAAAGCGGCTTATATTTATCAGAAAGTATCATTGGAAAAGTTATATCATTAAATAATCAGAATAATGAGTCTATAATAAATAAGGATACTGTAATAATTGTGAGCAACGTACAAGAATTTGAAGTATCAAATTTCATTGACCGAAGATTAATGACTGATTTGAATATCAATCAAATACCTAAAAGTTGTAAAATTAAAATAGGTGAAAGATTATTAATTGAAATTATTAAAAAAGAATATAATTATTTAAAATGCTATGTAATTAAGTCTGGAAAGATAAAATTGAGCGATAGAGTAGAGGTGATATTTAATGATTAAAGTGGGTATTTTGACTTTATCAGATAGTCGTTCTAAGGATCCGTCACGTGATAAAAGTGGTCAAGTCATTAAAACTATAGTAAAAGAAATTAATGGCATTGTTGAATATTATAAAGTTATTCCAGATGATAAAGAGTTAATAAAAAAAGAGTTAGTGAAAATGAGTGATCAATTAAAATTAAATTTAATAATTACTACAGGCGGAACAGGTCTCGCGCCAAAGGATTTAACACCTGAAGCGACTTTAGAAATATTAGATAAAGAAGTTCCAGGTATGTCAGAAGCTATTAGAAGAGAGAGCTTTCAGTATACTAAAAAAGCTATGCTATCTAGAGGTGTTTCCGGTATTCGTAATAAAAGTCTTATTGTTAATCTACCTGGAAGTCCTAAAGCAGTTAGAGAAAGTTTAGAAATCATTTTATCCGTTATACCTCATGCTGTTGATTTATTAAAAGATAATGTAGAAGAATGTGCTCGTTAAATAAAAGAAGCAACTGATATCAGTTGCTTCTTTCTATTTGTTATTCATTTGGATTATTAACGATACCAATAAAAAGATCACTTCTACTCTTATCTTCTTTTAATAAAAATAAGAATGGCTTATTGCAGTTCATAATTTTTGCTTCTTCTATAACAGGTGCTGATGTTACATTCATTTCTAGAACTGTTACGGCAGAAGCTTCAGTACCTTTTTCATCTAATGCAATTGTAGCATTTTGAAAAGCATTTGAAACATATACTTCAGTGTCGGAATCAATCATCTTAGAGAAATCTGCTTTATTTGCATCAAATGCCAAAGGCATACCAAGCTCTATTAATAAATCCTTAAGATTCGTATTATTTTTATAATTAAACTTTGGTAGTGACAATTCAACATTATCATAATTACTCGCTTCAATTACTTTGTTTAATGAATTATAATCAATATTATCTAACATATATTCTAGATTATCCTTAGGTAAGAAAACATAGAGTGTTGATTGAGGATATTTTAATGCTACCATTTGAAGGTTATCATCTTCATAGTACTTCATTGACGCCTTTTGATACATCATATCCACGTCAAGTGAATCATTCTTTTCAGTTGTGAAAGTCTCTTTCTTCGTTAAATTCTCATTAAATGATTTAATCCACTCACCTTTGAAATATATGGTATTGATTAAATAAGCAATATTGTCAGCTCTGGTTTCCTTAATCGTACCTTCTAGCAGGTGATTTGTCCTTTCATCAATCCAATTATTCATTAAGTCTTTAGTTTCCGATGAACTAAAATCAACACTAAATAAATCTCCATTATAAAGTTTTTTAATAGTATTGATATACTCCTCGTTAATAGTTAAATTTTCTTTTCTAAACCAGATAGAATTTGCTAATTTCATAGAAATGTTTTTAGAGTTTTCTTCATTTCCAATTGCAGTTACCTCATCAAAATGTGTTATTATTTGATTAAATAATTTTGAAAGTTCAGCATCTTCGGAAATATTTAAAACTTTTCTGATTTCTTTTTTTGTTTCACTAGAGGCACCTTCTTCAAGCATAGATAATGCTGTTGTAAGACTTAAAGGTGAGAAAATTATATTCTCAGTTGGTACCTTATTGTGAATTACTTTAAAAGCATTATAACCAGTTTTGTTAATTGAACTTACTAGATCTACATCAAATGCTAGGTGAGCAGTGTCTGAAGCTGCAAAAGAATAATCTTTGCTTATGTCCTTTTCTTGACTCTGAGTGCAACTAGTGGGGATCAAAACAAGTATACTTAACATTATAAGTAATATTAACTTTTTTATCATATGAATCATCTCCTTTTTAAATTAGACGATAACTATCAAAAAAAGTTCCCAAATGAGTAAATAATCAGTATTATTAAAAAAAATGATTTTAAATATTTAATTTTGTGAATATATATTTATTAAACTAAGCTTTAATGATATACTTACTTTAAGTGTAAATATAAAATTGCAATGTTGGTTTAATGTAAAATATAAATTATTATATCAATATATAAATATTGAGTACAATCATTTGAAGGAGTTGTATTTTAATGGGAAAAATAAAAATTAAGAAAATTAATAGTTTTATTGTTTTAAAAACTTCAATAGGTATTTGTGCTTTATTAGGACTTATCGTTGGTCTCATACGCGGTTTAACATCAATTCCTATACAAACAACTACTTCGCTTAATGGAGATATCATTGAAAAAGAGTTGTTAACAAATTCTTTGGCTTTTTTATTTGGAGTTACTTTTAAGACAATATTTTATTTTATTGGATTAGCTTTATTGATAGCAATAATAATTATTGCCTTTAATTTATATAAAAAAATAAAAGGTGAAAGAACTGTTGAAATTGAAAAAGAAAAATTTGATAAATATTAATGCAAATCAAATATGGTTTGTATTTTTTTACTTTCTATTTATATTTTAGAATTAATTTAATTGGGTATATAATAAAGGTAAGAGGTTTAAGGAAGATTAAATGTTTAAAATAAGGGCACTAAATCAAGTGGTAATAAAAAAAATATTGGATATGAAAATAGCTCTAGAAGTTGTGAGAGTATTTAGGAAATTTAAGAACCCCACTACTTTAGTGGTGGTAGTGTCAGAAAGAAGATTATAAAGGAAAAATCAGTTTTATTATCTTAGATTTTTCAAAGAGAAGAGAAGAGAAGAGAACAAGAAAGTGGTATAATATTTTTTGATAGTACAGGTATAGCACTACAAGACTTGAATATAGCTAACTATGTCCTAGAAGTTGCTAAAGAAAAGAATATTGGAGATTAATTTAACTTATAGTGAGGTGATTGTATGAAAATGGAGAGTTTTAGTGTAGAACATTGGATGGACTTATATGAAACAAAATGTAAATATAATTTGGCAGAAACTTGTGTTGATTCTATTTCTCTAAAGCAGTTGATAAATATTACTGATGCAGAGGAAAATATTGAAGAAACTATTAAAAATATGCGTTTGAGTTATGGTGAAATTCCTGGAAGGATTGAGTTCAGAGAAGGGGTGGCATCACTCTATAGAGATATATTAACTGATAACATACTGTCTACTAATGGCGCTATAGGAGCAAATTTTTTAGCATTATATACTTTAGTGGAACCAGGTGATGATGTTGTAGCCATTGTGCCAACCTATCAGCAACACTACAGTATACCTAAATCTTTAGGCGCTAATGTAAAAAAATTAACTTTAGAAGAAGTTAATAATTATGTACCTAATATTCAAGTGCTAGAGACGTTGGTAACAGATGAAACAAAGGTTATATGCATGAATTCTCCTAATAATCCGACAGGACAAATTATTAGTGAGAAAGTTATGAAGAAAATTATTGAAATCGCAAAAAAACACAATGCTTATATTCTTTGCGATGAAGTCTATCGACATTTAAACCAAGAAGAAGTATATATTCCCTCTATTGTTGATCTATATGATAAAGGTATTAGTACAGGCAGTATGTCTAAAGTTTTTTCATTAGCTGGTTTAAGATTGGGTTGGCTTGTGGCACCAGATGAAATCATTGAAAAAGCTTATAATATTAGACATTATAATATGATTAGTTGTGGTATGATCGATGAATATATTGGGAGTATTGCCTTAAAATATAAGGATAAATTACTTAATAGAAATAAAAAAATCATAAGAGAAAATATAGAAATATTAGATGATTTTGTTAAGAATGAAAAACATCTAAGGTATATAAAACCAGTCGCTGGAACAACTGCGCTTTTAAACTATGACATACCTATTACTTCTACAGAACTATGTACGGATATGATGAAGACAGAAGGGTTAATGCTAGTGCCCGGTGATTGCTTCCATATGAAGCATTCTATGCGTATTGGTTATGCTTTTAACCCTAAAGAGCTAAAGGAAGGATTGAAAGTATTGGGAAAATATTTAAGAAAGTTTGATTAGTATTTCTAATTAAATGGAGTGATATGATGAAGTGTGAACAAGAAAAAATAGAAATTTTTTTTAAGAAACTTGATCGTCAAATTTTTATGGAAAATTATTTAGAACATGCTTATAAAGATCGTCCTTTTAGTATTGGTTATGGTCAAACCATTTCGCAACCATCACTGGTATTGGAAATGACATTGTTGTTAGAGCTAACACCAGAATCTAAAGTGTTAGAAATTGGCACGGGTTCTGGTTATCAAACGGCTTTCTTAGCGGAATTTTCTAAAGAAGTTTATACAATAAAGCTTATTAAAGCGCTTTATGATACTTGTGTTAAAAGATATAAAAATTTAACTTATAAAAATATTCATTTTATTTATGGCGATGGTAGTGTAGGATTAAAAGAACAGGAACCTTATGATAGAATAATAGTGATTGCTGCAAGCCCAGGTTCACCTAAAAAGTTGTTAGATCAATTAGCTAATAACGGTATTATGGTCGTTCCCATTGGTTCCGGTGTAGTTCAAGAGCTATGTGTTTTTAGAAAAAATAGTCACGGAACTGTTGAAAAGGAATTTATTGAATACGTTCAATTTGTTCCTTTAGTTTTTGATCATTAGTCATATTTGCAATTTGATTAACCAAACGATATAATAGTGGTAGGTGAGAAAATATGGAAGATAGGATGGTTAGAAAAAAAGAAATAATTGAGAATTCATACAAATTAATGCATTTATATGGGTACCATGGTACTAGTGTTAAGAAAATAACTGATGCTGCCGGCATTCCTAAGGGGTCATTTTATAACTATTTTGATAACAAAGAAGATTATGCGAAACATGTTATAGAATATTTTAAGTCGAAAAGTGAAGTTTTCTATATGTTTGATGATGATGCATTAACGTCATATGATAAAATTGTAACTTTCTTTCAAAATCAAGTTAACTATTTTAAGAAAAAAGAGTTTAAATATGGATGTTTTGTTGGAAATATGACGCAAGAAATGGCGGATGTTAGTCCAGTATTAGCTGATGCTGCTGAAAATTTTCATAACTTTGTTGCAAGTAAAATAGAAAACTGCCTAGTGGAAGGTCAAGAAAATGGTGAACTCAATATTAATTTAGAAGAGAGTAAACTTTCTAATTTTTTAATCAATTCTTGGCAAGGTGCATTATTAAGAATGAAATCTCAAAAAGATGCAATTGTGTTAGATGAATATTTAGAAGTCCTTAAAGTATTATTAAAAGAATAAGGGATTTCTATTATTTTTATAAAACTTAAGACGACTGGTCATATTATGACTAAAGAGATTGATGAGAGGGGAACATTAGTGGCTTGGATTAAAGAAATTGATGTAGAAGAAGCAGAAGGAAAATTGAAAGTAGTATATGATCGAATTTTAAAAAGAACAGATAATGTTGCAAACATTCTAAAAGTGCATAGTTTAAATCCTGAGGTATTAGAAGCCCATTTAGAGTTATATGAAAGAGTGATGTTTGGTGAATCAAATCTTTCCCGGGGACAAAGAGAAATGATAGCTGTAGTTGTTTCTTCAGCTAATGCTTGTGATTACTGAGAAACCCATCACGGAGAGTCTCTTCGTATAGCCTCAGAAGAAAGTATTATGGATCAAGTTAAAAAGAATTATAAAACAGCGGATATTAGTAAAGCAGAAAAACTAATGCTTTACTATGCAGAAAAACTAACAAAAAAATCATATACAATTCAGAAGAGTGATGTGGAAAAATTGAGAAGTGTTGGTTTTTCAGATCGAGATATTTTCGATATGAATCAAGTTTGTGCCTATTTTAATTATGTTAATCGTATAGCAGATGGCTTAGGTGTAGTATTAGAAGAGTAGGAGAAGATTAATTAATGAATTTAAAAAAACAAATAGAAGCTCTTAAAATTAAATCGGCAGAAAATATACCAGAAGAAATTAAAGAACAGATGAATGAAGCTGCACATAATTTAAAGGCAAAACATTTAGAAAAAGGGGCACTTAATAAAAAAAATATGATTCCGAAAATAGTTTTAGAAAATGCTGTTGGCGAAAAAGTTAATGTAAATGATCTATTAGATAATGGACCATTGATTTTAAGTTTTTTTCGTGGCGCTTGGTGTCCTTATTGCAATTTAGAACTACAAGCATATGAAGAAATAGTGCCTGATATTAAAAAGGCTGGCGGACAATTTGTGGCTATTTCACCTGAAGTGCCTGATGGTTCACTATCATTAAAAGAAAAACATGCCTTAACATTTGAGATTCTTAGTGATATTGAAAATTCAGTGGCAAAGGCCTTTGGTCTTGTATTCAAGTTAGAAGAAAAACTTATTCCAATTTACGAAAAAATAGGAATTGATTTAGTAGAATCCCAAAAAAATAAAAATTATGAGTTGCCTATGCCGGCAACGTATGTTGTTAATCAACAAGGGGAAATTGTGTTTGCTCATATTGATTCGGATTATATAAATAGATTAGAGCCAACAACTGCTTTAGAAGTTTTAGAAAAACTATAGGTGATTTAATGAAAATTTTAGGTATTAGTGGTAGTGGGCGAAAAGACAGGATGATTCATGGTGCAATTAAAAAAATAATAAGTCAATTAGATTTTGAGTCCGAAGTGATTTCTTTATTAGGGCAATCTATTAATGGGTGTACAGGTTGTACATTATGTGCAGGTGACAATATATGTAAACAAAAAGATGATTGGAATGCTATCGGCGAAAAAATGCGTCAAGCAGATCTAATTATTTTTGGAGCACCAAATTACTATGGTACTATAAATGCTTTGGGTCACGCATGTCTTGAAAGAACTTTTAGTTTTCGGCATCTAGGAAATTTTAGTTTAAAGGATAAACTTGCTGTTTCTATTTCAACGACAAGAAATCGCAATGGAGAAGATCCAGTAAAAAAAATTATTCAGAGATTTATGCATTCAAATCAAATGGAAGTCATTGGGCATGTAACCGTAAAAGGCTACAATCAATGTTATACCTGCGGTTATGGTATTGACTGTGCTATAGGCAATGTAGTAAAGGATCATGGTTATTTAGAAGAAGTGAAACCGAAGCATTATCCTTTAGATTTAGAAGAACAAGAGGAAAGTTTAGAACAAATTGATAGAATTATTGAAACGATTCAGAGAAGAATAGAGACGTAAAAAGGAAAGGATTATTATGAATAAAAATGAAAATTTAGCAGTATTATGGACTAGTGGAGATATTGAGGTAGCAAAAAAAATGGTTTATATGTATACACTAAATGCAAAAAAACGTGGGTGGTGGAAGAATATAGATTTTATTATTTGGGGTCCGTCTGCAAAATTATTAAGTGAAAGTGAAGAGTTACAAGAACAAATAAAAGAATTTATTGAGGTTGGTATTCAAGTAAAAGCATGTAAAGCTTGTGCTGATCAATATAGGGTTTCTGAAAAACTTGAGGCTCTTGGTGTTGAAGTAAAATATATGGGAGAACCTTTAACAGATTATATTAAGGGAGACTTTAAAGTTATTACTTTTTAATGATAATATTAAGAATCCAGCTATTGTAGCTGGATTTTCAATTATTTTCTTGTTAAATTAGACTTTATAAAATATAATAAAGTAAAGTAACGTTTAATATTGATTGCGAGGTTCTAAATGAAAAAAATAAACAAGAAATATCTGATATTTTTTTTATTGATTTTATTAATTGCTTCAATGCTATTTTCTTATTCTAAGTTTAATACATTGAATGCTTTAAAATCAGGTACTGGGTTGATTAAAATTGTATCTAGTAATAAGGAATTTGTTGAAATAAAAAGTGTACCTAAGATATTTTTATCCAATCCTGAAAATTCGATGATACTTTTAAAAGAATTCATGAAAGAAAAAGGATATGAATATATATCTGATGAAAGAATGTCTTCAACATTAGTGTTTGGTAAAAATGATGCAAAAATATATGTTGAATTTTCATTAAATAAATACTATGGACTTTGGAAGTTCAGATAAAAAGAAGGAGAAATCATGTATAGAAAAATTGATGAAAGAGATACTATACTAGCAAGAATTCATTATAAAAAAGGTACAGTTATGTATGATGATTATTATAAAGAACATCCTGAACATCTAAAAATAGATGAGTACTTGAGAAGTTTAGGGGGTACTTTTGATCCAGGGAGTAAGAATTATAATCCTGTGGATACAAAAATAGCTGCTGGAAATTTTGACTATCTTGAAAAAATGCAAGAATTCTGTAATGGTCCTATAGCAGCTGAAAAATATCATATGTCTCCAGAGATTGCAACAGAAAAAATAAAAGGTTTAGCTAAACACTATGGTGCGGATCTTGTTGGTATTGCGAAATTAGAAGATACGCATTACTACAAGAAAAGAGGAAGAAGAGAAACATCCTATAATGATGAAATCAATCAAGAGTATAAATATGGAATTGTCTTAGCAGTACAAATGGATCCCAACCTCATGAGAGCAGCGCCACGGATTTCTGAAGTTGTCGAAACATCAAATGTCTATGTAAAAGTAGGAAGTATTGGCATGCAATTAGCGTATTTTATTAGAAATTTGGGATTTAAAGCCCGTAACAATATGGATGGGGATTATATAGTTAATACACCTGTAGTGGCAGTAGATGCTGGATTAGGTGAACTAGGCCGAATGGGTATTTTGGTTACAAGAGAATTTGGTCCAAGTGTGAGATTAGCTGTAGTGACTACAAATTTGCCTCTTGTAGCAGATGAAAAGATTTCCTTTGGTTTAAAATATTTTTGCCTTTTGTGTCGTCAATGTGCAAAGGCTTGTTTAGGTGAAGCAATTCCAAAAGATCGTTATAAGAAAGTTAAGGGCATTGAAGGTTGGAAAATTAATCAGGAAAAATGCTTTGAACAATGGATTATTCAAGGAACGGATTGTGGTGTTTGCTTAAAAGCTTGTCCATTTTTTCATAATAAAATTTACGATACGGAAAATATCCTGTCATTACCATTGAAAGAACAAGCAGAATTTATAAAAGAACATGAGAAAAAATTTAAAAATGGAGATTTATCACAAGAAATGCCGTCTTGGCTTAATGAATAATTATAAAAGTAGAATCCTAGAGATTTCTACTTTTTTTATATGAAAAATATAAAAACAATTTAAAATAAAATCATTAAATAAATATTATTCACTGTTATTGATAAATGAATAGATTAGGCTTACAAACCATATAAAATGAACAGTTAATGCAATGACTACAGTCTGAACTGTTGGGACTTGAATAACTTTTGTTAACCAAAATGTAGGTATTATATGAGCAAATATTTCTAAGTATTCGTTATCTATTAGTTCAACAAAAGCAAATATGATAATGATATTTAAACCTTTTCCGTAGGTTAACCCTTTAACCTTATCATCGGCTAGATGAAATAGAGCAATAGCAAATAATGTGGTTTGAATAAGAGAAATTATAGTAATGGTTATATACTGCATTAAGTTTAATGGATACAAGAAAAAAGTGAAAAGCAAAGTATAGATTATTGCCATTATGCCAGGAATAAATAATCTATTCATTAAGTATCCTTTTCTTCCTAAGGGCGTTATTTTCATAAGTTCGTATATCTTTCCATCTTTGTCATCAATCATCATGAAACCTGTAGCAATTCCTAATAATCCACTTGTTAAAGCAAGAATTCCAGATAAAATGTAAGACTTATAATCAAGCAAATTGAAATATTGATCAAGATATTTTGGTAAGAAAATAACTGAAATTTTTACAACAAAAAATAATAAAATAGGCGCTAGATATAAAATGATAATTATTGGATCTCTAACAATTTGTTTTAAGTCACTTTTTAAGTGTTTAGAATTAATTAACATTTTAACCTCCAAATGTAATATTTTCATCGAATTTTTTTTCAACATGTGTAATTAAGACAAAATTGATTAATAGCATATAGGTCGATAATAAGATATATTCTATTAATGAGATACTATGATAAGCACCAAAAATTAATCGAATACTGGCGACACTAGGAATAATACTTAAAAATTGGCCATAAGGAATACCAATTAATGACAAACAAGGTATTGATAAAAGAATCATCCAAGGAATTATTTTCACGAAGTACTCGTTAAGATTATTACAGTTTAATGCGATTAATATACCAAAGAGAGTAAAAAATATAGCTGCTAAAAAAGTACTCGTTGATAAGATAAAATAGTTTACAGGTGTACTAATAGCCGTAAAAGCAGTAATAATTAGACTAACGAGTACAGCTAATGTTGACAGTGTAATAACTTTTGATAAAATATACTCTTTTGTTAGTAACGGGGTAATAACCAAATAATTGATAATACCTTGTCGTCTTTCTAGCATAAACATACCCCCGATAAAGAATAAACCAATGCCAGCTGGGTCTGAGAAAACAAGTATTGGCAAGACTATTGATAAAATACTATTTGGAAGTACAGAAAGAATAATGAGATAAATAATACATATTGCAAAATAAATAAAAAAGAAACCTTCTTTGAATTGAAATAAAAAATCGCTTTTAATTGCAAATTTTAGATTCTTCATAATTTTCTCCCTGTAAGTTTTATAAAAACATCTTCAAGAGTGGCCTCTTCACTATGCATAGTTTTTATGTCAAATGAACTAATAATCTTCAAAAAATCTCTATTCTTACCTAATTTTTCTAAATCAAATTCTGTACTCTTAAGAGTATTATTTTCTAAATACTCAATTTTTACTCTAGGTTGTCCATGCGCAAGCATAAGGTTTTTTGGTGTATCAATAACTCTAATCTGTCCATTGTCTATTAAAGCAATACGGTCACATAATTGTTGAGCAACATTCATATCATGTGTTGATAAAAATATAGTTTTGTTTTTATTCTTTAAATTAGTAATCATTTCTTTAATAATTTTTGCATTGACTGGATCTAAACCTGAAGTGGGTTCATCTAGAAATAATAAGTCTGGATCATGTAAAAGGGCGCGGATAAAATTCAATCGCATTTTCATACCCTTTGAAAAATCTGATACTCTTTTGTTTTGATCCTTTAATAATCCGACTTTCTCTAATAGAGACTCTATATCGCCATCATCATTCTTATAATATGACTGAACCAATGATAAATTTTCTTTAGCTGTTAGTTTTAAATACATATTTGGAAATTCAAAAGCAACACCAATTTTTTCAAAAAAGTCATTTTTCCATTCTTTACGTTCCTGACCTAATATTTTGATTTGGCCGTTGTAATTTCTAAGGAGACCTATTAACAGTTTTTGAGTTGTTGTTTTTCCTGCACCACTAGGTCCTAAAAAGCCAAATATTTCACCTTTTTCAATATGAAAATCAATATTTTGAATGGCATCAATTTTTGAGCCTTTATACTGAAAAGATAAGTTATTTACATCAATCATTGTTACCTCCTTTAATAAAAATCAACTGTTATTTTTTATGATAAAAAAATATTAGAAATCGCCAATAATTCCCATTGTACCAATCATATAAAAAAGTAAATGATCAATGAGTAATTTCTGTCGAACCTCTTTGTCTTGGTAATCACTAAAAATTTTTGTAAAACCATCAACAAATTGACTAGCCATTATTTCAGCATAAGTAATTAAATTATCATTTTCACCAAATCTTTCGATATGCTCTATAAAGTGATTTCTTACTTCATTAATGAGTAATTCTCTTGTATCTTCATATTGGGTACCTTTACTTGATTGAATCAATAAAATAAATCCATTACCAAATTCAGGTATTATATTTGTAATAAAATGAGATAATACATCTCTCCCTACCTTAGGATTAGATTCTTCCCATAAATAATCAGGTCGATTAATGGTATTATGTTCTGTTAATAAGCGCATAAATTTTTTATAATCATGCACAACTAAAGCTTTAAAAAGTTCTTCTTTGCTATCAAAATAATTGTAAAAATTACCAATTGTTGTACTAGCATTATTAACAATTTTTCTTAATGAAGCATTAGTAAATCCTAAATTTAAGAAAGCTTCTTCTCCACTATTTAGAATAGATTGTCGCATTTCATCTTTTTTATATTGCATAAAAAATCACCTGTTCTTTTTTGCATATCATACTTTAAAAGAGTGGTTCTGTCAAATTCCAATTCAAATTTAAATTCAGTAGAGATCTTAATAAGTTATGTTAATTATAGAGTAAAAAATTTCTTTTTTTGATGCAATATTAATAAAGATACAGAAGAAATTTAAATGATCAACTATAGATTCTTACTCAATATGTGAGGTGGCAAATTCTCAACGCTTAACTGGGCCGATTTTGTTAATAATTTAATTTTTCGATACTTTGGGAAATATATTTAGTAGAGGTGTTTTTTTGGTATAATATATTATATAGTATTAAAAAAAATTAAGACAAAAGTAGTACAATGAAAACAGAAGTCAATGAGGCTGGCAATTAAAATTTAGCATTAAATATTTTGGGGAGGTTTGTAATGAATTGTAAATGTGGTAATTCTGAAAAGAATTTAGAGAAGTATCTAGAACCATTAACAGAAATTTTAGAAAATTTTGAAAAGAAAGAAAAGGATTTAATTCCTGTTCTTCAAAAAGCGCAAAATGTTTATGGGTATTTACCAAAAGAGGTAATAGTTGAAGTAGGGAATCAATTAGGTTTATCTTTTGTAGAAGTATATGGAGTGATTACTTTTTATTCTCAATTTCATTTAGAGCCAAGAGGTAAAAATATTATTAGAGTATGTATGGGAACTGCTTGTCACGTACGCGGTGGGGATCAAATATTAGAAAAGTTAAAATCTCAATTCAAAATAGAAGATGGTGAAACAACTGAAGATTTACAATTTACTTTAGAAACTGTCGCTTGTATTGGTGCATGTGGCTTAGCACCAGTTATAATGATTAATGATGATACCTATGGTAGATTGGAACCAAAGGATATCCCAAAAATTTTGAAAGAATATAAAGAAAACAATTCCTCATTAGATAAAGCGGAACAGATAAATTAAATCAATTGAGTAGAGAAAGGTGGCGTGATGAAATCTTTAGATGAGTTAAGAGAGCTAAGAGAGAAATCATTAAAAAGTATTCAAACGAGATTTGCTGAAAATAAACCACGTATCATTATAGGTATGGGAACGTGTGGAATTGCTGCGGGTGCAAGAAAAGTACTCAATTCTATAATGGAAGAAATTAATGAGAAAAATCTTGATATTGTAATTACACAAACAGGTTGTATTGGTATGTGTGAAAAAGAGCCTTTAGTTGATGTAGAAATGCCAAATGAACCTCGAATAACGTATGGTCGTGTAAATGCAGAAAATGTTAAAGAAATAATATCTGAACATATTTTAAATGGCAATATTGTAGAATCTTTAGTAATAGCTAAAATTGAATCTTAAAATAAAATCATTATAAAAATTAGGAGGTTTTATCATGAAGCATTCTATTTATAGAAGCCATATTCTTGTGTGTGGTGGTACGGGTTGTGTCTCTTCTGGATCTAAAGCGGTACAAGAGGAACTAAAAAAGAGCTTGAAGCAGTTTGATCTAGATAAAGAAATAAAAGTTATAGAAACAGGTTGCCATGGGTTTTGTGAAAAAGGACCAATACTAGTATTTTATCCGGAAGGAGTCTTTTATTGTCAAGTGACACCTAAGGATATTAGTAATTTAGTTGAAGAACATATTTTAAAAGGAAGAATAGTTGAAGAATTATTATTTAATGAACCAATCACAAAGGAAAATATTCCTTCATATTTAGATATAGATTTTTATAAGAAACAAAAGAGAAATATTTTAACAAATTGTGGAAAGATAGATCCTGAAAGTATTGAAGAATATGTTGCCACAGGTGGCTATGAAGCCGCAGGTCAAGTATTAACAAATATGTCTCCCAGTGAAGTAATAAAGGAAATAAAAAAATCGGGTTTGCGCGGACGAGGTGGCGGCGGCTTCCCAACAGGAATGAAATGGGAATTTGCCAGAAATTCAAAAAGCGAAAAGAAATATTTGATTTGTAATGGTGATGAAGGGGACCCGGGTGCATTTATGGATAGATCCTTGTTAGAAGGGGACCCACATCGCATTATTGAAGGAATGATTATTGCAGGTTATGCGATAGGCGCAAATGAAGGTTATATTTATGTTAGAGCAGAGTATCCATTAGCCATTAAAAGACTACAAATCGCTCTTGACCAAGCAAAAGAATATGGTTTATTAGGAGAGAATCTATTTAGTAGTGGTTTTGATTTTAAATTACAAATCAAAGCAGGTGCTGGTGCTTTTGTATGTGGTGAAGAAACGGCACTTATGAATTCAATTGAAGGGAAAAGAGGAATGCCTCGACCGAGGCCACCTTTTCCGGCAGAAAGTGGTTTATGGGGGTATCCAACAAATATAAATAATGTTGAAACCTTAGCAAATATACCTTATATTATCAACAGTGGGGCAGATGAGTATATAAAAGTAGGTACAGAAAAATCTAAGGGTACGAAGGTTTTTGCATTGACTGGTAAGATTAATAATACTGGACTTGCCGAAGTACCAATGGGTATTACAATGCGAGAGATAATCTATGAAATAGGTGGTGGAATACATGATGGTAACAAGTTTAAGGCCGTTCAAATTGGCGGTCCTTCCGGTGGTTGTTTACCTGAGGAACTTTTAGATTTAAAAATAGATTATGACTCACTAATTGAAGCTGGCGCCATGATGGGTTCTGGTGGATTGGTAGTAATGGACGAAAATACTTGTATGGTTGATGTGGCAAGATTTTTTCTGAATTTTACTCAGAGTGAATCATGTGGTAAATGTACACCATGTCGTGAAGGTACAAAACGCATGTTAAATATATTAGAAAGAATAACAAGTGGCAAAGGTCAATCTGGAGATATTGAATTATTAGAACGGTTGGCAAAAATGATTAAGAAAACTTCTTTATGTGGCTTAGGACAAACAGCACCTAATCCAGTGCTCAGTACATTAAAATATTTTAGACATGAGTATGAAGCACATATTAATGAGCAAACGTGTCCAGCAGGTGCGTGTAAAGACATGCTTAATGGGTATGTAATTAATGCTGAAGATTGTATCGGTTGTACAGCATGTGTTAATGTCTGTCCGACAGATGCTATTAGTGGTGAACGAAAAGAGGCTCATATAATAGATGATGAATTATGTATTTCATGTGGGGCTTGTCAAATAAAATGTCCTGTTGATGCAATTAATCAAGCCTAAATAATAATTTAAAGGAGTGAAAAATAATGCGTAATATTACTTTAACAATTAATGACCAAAAAGTTGAAGTGGATAATAACTATACTTTATTAGAAGCTATACAAAGCATTGGTATAGATGTACCAACATTATGTCACCATCCATCCTTAAAACCTAATGGGTCTTGTAGAATTTGTGTTGTAGAAGATGAAGTGAGTGGAAAACTATTAGCTTCATGTACAACACCAGTAGCAGATGGTATGAAAATACAAACCCATAGTGAAGAGGTAACGGAAGCTAGAAAATTAAATTTAGAGTTGCTTTTAGGAAATCATCCGAATGATTGTATGACATGTGAATCTGATGGTAGTTGTAAACTTCAAGATTTAGTATATGCATATGATATTGAGGAACCAACTTTTGGTTCTCTACAAGACAGATCTGTAAAAAAAGAGAAAAGAAATCCTTTCATAGAATTTGATCAAGATAAGTGTATTCTTTGTGGCCGTTGTGTTCGAACTTGCAAAGAAATTCAAGTCTCTAATGCTATTGAATTTACTCAAAGAGGTAGTCAATCTCAAATTCTAAATTTATATGGAAAAGATGTAGCAGATATTTCAACATGTGTACACTGTGGGCAGTGTGTAGAAATGTGCCCAACAGGTGCATTAGTGTATATTCCTTCCAAGAAAAAAGGAAGAGCCTACGAAATCGATAAAAAAGTAGAAACTGTTTGTGCGTATTGTGGTGTTGGTTGCAAATTAGAGTTGAAAGTCAAAGATAATGAAGTTGTCGGCATAGGATCTATTTATAGAGAAGGTATTCCTAATTCTGATGGAGAAACATGTGTAAAAGGTAGATTTGCTTACGAATTTATAAACCATCCTGATCGATTAAAAAAACCTTTGATAAAGAAGAATAATAAATTTGAAGAGGTTTCTTGGGATGAAGCTTTAGACTATGTTGCCAAATCAATGAAAGCCTTAATAGCAAAAAAAGGACCAGATACTATTGGTGGGTTAACGTCTGCAAGATGCACAAATGAGGAAAATTATTTATTTCAAAAATTTATGCGAGCAGGCATTGGTACGAATAACATAGACCACTGTGCTCGACTCTGACATTCCTCTACAGTAGCCGGTCTGGCTGCAAGTTTTGGTAGTGGTGCAATGACAAATTCAATTGCAGAAATTCAAGGATCAGATACAATATTTATTATTGGTTCAAATACTACAGAAGCACATCCTGTGATTGGTAGTCAAATTAAGAGAGCTGTAAAAAATGGTACGAAATTAATCGTTGCAGATCCTCGAAAAATTGGTGTATCAGAAATTGCAGATATTGCTATTCAGCAACGTCCTGGCTCTGACATTCCATTGATTAATGGTATGATGCATGTAATTATAGAAGAAGGACTTCATGATAAGGAGTTTATTAGAAATAAAACAGTAGACTTTGAAGAAATGAAAGCAGTGGTAAAAGAATATACTCCAGAAAAAGTTGAAGAAATGACTGGAGTAGATAAAGAAAAAATCATTAAAATGGCAAGATTATATGCTTCAGTAGAAAAGGCATCAATTTTTTATGCAATGGGAATTACGCAACATGTTTCGGGAACGGCAAATGTATTGTCAATTGCTAATTTAGCAATGTTAACTGGAAATGTTGGTAAAGAAAGTACTGGTGTTAACCCATTAAGAGGACAAAATAATGTACAAGGTGCTTGTGATTTGGGTGGATTACCTAATGTTTATCCGGGCTATCAGAAGGTTGTTGATCCTCAAGTAAATGGAAAATTCAAAAAAGCATGGAATGTTGATTATTTATCAAATAAAAATGGTTTAACTGTTGTAGAAATGATTAATGCAGCAGAAAATGGAGATATAACTGGTCTTTATATCATGGGGGAAAACCCAATGATTTCTGATCCGAATCAAAATCATGTAAGAAAAGTTTTAGAAGATATTGAATTTTTAGTTGTTCAAGATATTTTTCTTACAGAAACAGCAGAAATGGCGGATGTTGTATTACCAGCCGCATGTTTTGCTGAAAAAGATGGGTCTTTTACGAATACTGAAAGAAGAGTACAACGGGTAAATAAAGCAGTTAATCCTCCGGGCGCGGCTAAAGCGGATTGGGAAATTATCATAGAAATTTCTAATCGAATTGGGTATAAAATGCATTATGATTCAGTTGAAGAGATTCTTGATGAAATTTCAGAAGTTACACCAATTTATGGTGGCATAAAACATAATCGTTTAGGAAATTTAGGCTTACAGTGGCCTTGTATAGATGAAAACCATCCAGGTACTCAGTACCTTCATAAAGGTGAATTTGCTCGAGGAAAAGGAAAATTTCATCCAATTTCATATATTCCACCTATTGAATCAGTAGATGATGATTATAATTTCATAATGATGACTGGTAGAATTCTCTATCAATATCATACGGGTACAATGACAAGAAATTCAAATGCAATAGATAACTATCAACCAGATTCCTATGTTGAGATGAATCCTCAAGATGCAATTCAGTTGGGTTTAGAAACAAAAGACCGAGTAAAAATTTCCTCACGTAGAGGTGAAATTGAAACCTTTGTAAAAATTGATAGTCGTATAAGTCGTGGCGAAATATTTATGCCTTTCCATTATAGTGAAAGTCCGGCGAATCGATTAACCAATGATGTATTAGATCCAAAGGCAAAAATACCTGAGTTAAAGGTTACGGCAGTTTCTATTGAGAAGGTCAAATGATGAATGCAATTCTTTTGGCGGGTGGTAAAAGTACACGGTTTAAGAAGAATAAGGCCATAGCAGAATATAATGGTCAGCGTCTCATAGAACATACATCTAATTTACTAAATAAACACTTTGATCAAGTCTATCTAGTGGTGGATTCAAAAGAGAAATATAGTTTCATTAAAAATTGTAAAATTGTTGAAGACATTATTCCTAATAAAGGACCAGTGGGAGGAATATACACTGGCTTAATGGCTTCTAATCGAAAATATAATTATATTATGGCATGTGATATGCCATTGATGAGTGGAAGATTTATTGAATACATTAAAAACTGGGAGCAAAATTATGATGTTTTGCTTCCAGAATATAATGGCTATATTGAACCTTTGGCAGGAATTTATAGTAAAAAATGTTTACCAGTTATTGAGAAAAATCTTAGAAATGGAAATTTAAGTATACGGGATTTTTTAAAAGAAGTTAAAATGCAATCAATTGATGAGTCTTTAATCAAACGAAATTTTTCCAATAAAAACATTTTTTACAATATTAATTATCAAAAAGATTTAGAGCAATTGAATACAGTTAATGGAGGTTAATATGTCATTGGTAGAAGAAAGAGAAATCATCCGTGTTATTAATAATCAACCTGAGAGGCTTATGGATAAAGTTATTAAAGAAGTACCCTATACACTCAAAATTAATGGAAATAAAATAGTGAATTTAGTCTGTACTCCTGAGTTTATTGAAGATTTAGCAGTTGGATATCTTTATTCTCAAGGTCTTTTTAATACAGTTGAACAAATAAATGACATTAAGATATCAAATGATAACAGTATTAATGTATCTATTGATGGTTTTGTTGAAAAAAAATTGAATCAAACAATTATGACAAGTGGTGAAAGAAGTTTTGAAACAGAAGATAATAGCTATGAAGTTTTGAAATGTGATGTGTCTTTAGAAAAATTGATGCCAGATCAGATATATAAATTATGTGATAAATTATTTGAGGTATCTACTTTACATGCAGAAACTGGAGGGGTTCACAATGCAGCATTAAGTAGCTTTGAAGATAATTTTTATGAATTTAGAAAGGATATTGGTAGACATAATGCGGTGGATAAATTAATTGGGTATTGTTTGATTAATGATATTTCGTTGAATAACAAAATTTTAGTCTTTAGTGGTAGAATTTCTAGTGAAATCATTAAAAAAATTGCTAAAGCTAGAATTCCAATGATTATTTCTGTGTCAGCGCCAACGGACTTAGCAATAGAAATTGCCAAAAAATTAAGAATTACTTTAATTGGATTTGTTAGAGGAAGAAAGATGAATATATATGAAGACTGTGGAAGAGTTGATGTAAAATTGTAACACTCTTACTAACTTTGAGTTTTTTTGCTAAGGCTTAGCTACGTAAAAAGAACCGCAGAGGTAATAGAAAAATTTTATACCCTTTCAAATTGTAAAAAAGTTAAAATCAGGAGGAATAATGAGAAAAGAAAGTAAATTATTAGTTTTTGTTTTAATGATTATATTAATAGTATCAGGATGCAGTAGTTCTTTAAACAATGATGATCGTGAAGTAATAACAATTATTCATGCTGGTTCTTTGACAATTCCTTTTAAAGAAGTTTCGGAAGCTTTTGAAGAAAAATATGCAAATTACAAAGTTTTACATGAAGCAGCCGGCAGCCGTAATACCGTAAGAAAAATTACTGATTTAGGTAAAAAGGCAGATGTCGTGGCATCAGCTGATTATACTGTTATTGAAGAACTTATGATGCCAGACTATACAGATTGGTATATAAATTTTGCTACAAATGAAATGGTCCTTATGTACAGTGAAAAATCAAAAAAATCAGATGAAATAGATGTCAATAATTGGTATGAAATTTTACTTGACGAAGGGGTTCAATACGGACACTCAGATCCAAATGCTGACCCATGTGGTTATCGAAGCCAGTTAGTTTGGCAATTGGCTGAAGATTATTATGAGGAAGTGGATTTATATTTAAATTTACAAGAGAATCGACCCCCAAAAAATATTCGTCCGAAAGAGACAGATTTATTAGCTCTTTTAGAGTTACAGGAATTGGATTACATATTTATTTATAAATCTGTTGCAAGTCAACATGGTTATCCATATTTAGAGTTACCTGATGAGATAAATTTAAAAACTAATAAATTTAGTGATTTATATAAAGAAGCTTCTTATGATGTTAATGGAAAAGAGCCAGGCGAAAAAATTACAAAGATAGGGTTGCCAATGGTCTACGGTTTAACAATACCTAACAATGCAACGAATATAAAAGGTGCTGAGTTATGGATAGATTTTTTATTAAGTGAGTCTGGACAAAATATTATGAAAAAAAATGGTCAGCCATCCATTACTCCTATAGAGACAAATGATGATGGGGCCATACCTGATAGATTGAAAAAGTATTTACAATAAAAGTATAAAAAGAGTGAAGTTAATCTATTTTGATTAACTTCATTTTATTAGAATTTTAGAAAGTATTTTTAAGAAAATTAAAGATCTTATTTAAAACTGTATTAAGGAGTTGATTGAATTGATTCATGAATTAATGAAAAGTCGAAGAAGTATAAGACAATATAAGAATAAAAAAATTGAGAAAGAAAAGATTAAAAAATTGGAAGAGGTTTGTCTATTATCACCTACGTCTAAAAATAAAAAACCATGTAAATTTATTTTTGTTGAAAATCAAAAAACCTTAGAAATGCTATCAGATGTAAAACCCAAAGGTGGAAGAATGATTGCGGCATCAGCCTTAAGTGTTGTCATATTAGCTGATCCAAATCTAAGTGATGTTTGGATTGAAGATGCTTCAATAGCATCGGCTTATCTCCATTTAACTTGTCATAGTCTTGGTCTAGGTTCTTGTTGGGTTCAAATCAGAAACCGAATGAAAAATTACGATCAAGAAATTATGTCTGAAACGCTAGTAAAAGAAATTCTTGAGATTCCAGATTATTACAGCGTGTTGTCTATTGTAGCAATAGGTTATCCAAATGAAATAAAGGAACATTACAATAGTAAAGCGTTAGACTATGATTCGGTGTATAAAGAGAAATACAAAGGGAATAATTGAGTTTGTGAGTGATATATCTGATGTTTACAATGTTTTAAACAATTATATTATCAATAGTATGGATTCTATGAAAGAAAATAAATATGTGATTATTAATCAAGTAGAAAACATTGTCTCAGTTAGTTCAACAAGTTCTGAGAAAGTACAAGGAATTGATGCGTGTATGTCGGGACAGAAAAGTAAAGTCAATAATATTAAAGACCATGGAAACAAATTTGAAAGTGAATTTAGTGATTTAGAGAATAAGTTGCAAAGATTTAAAACAAATAAATAGATTAGTGAAAGGTTAGATTTATTTAATCTGAGCTCTTTTTTTGTTGATTAAATGATTATCAATCAAATAAAAAGATTTAAGTTCCCCCAAAATCAACTAACTAAAGGCATATACTGCTCTATATATGAATGTTTAAAGAAACTCAATTGTTGGGATTTAACATATTCTAATTTTGGTAATAAATGTTTAATTCCCGTTGTAGTTTTTGCTAGGGTGTTTTTTATGCCATCAGATATTCTATAGTAAGTAAATGTGATTTTTTCTTCATCATAAATTGCTTTTGCTTTTTCAAATATTTCTTGCATAAAGACAGTCGTATCCTGGTTCTTAAGAAAGTATTCCTATAAATCCAATAACTAATGTTAGAATTTGATTCATATTTCTAATAGATTTCATTTTTCTAACGCTTATGTTTTCAAAGTCAAATTGTTGCTTTTTAAATTTAAAATAATCCTCAATTTTCCATCTTAATAAACAAACTTTAAGGAGTGTTTTGGCTATTATCTTTCTGTCTGAAGTAATATTCATAAGTTGCTGCTAGTATATTTTCACTTTTACCTTTATGAATTACATTTTGATTTTTTTTAGCTCTTATTATGAATTTTTCATCTTTTTTTATAAAATAATCGATAAGTCTTTTATTATCAAAACCTCTGTCCAATGTTCTAATTCCTTTAGTTCCAAAGTTTTCTGTGAGTGATTTAAAGGCATTTAATGTCTCACGATTTTCACTTATAAAATTGTCTTCTTCTGGAGAAAATACTCTGCTAATGGCAGAAACCGGTAATTTTTTCTCTTTTGTTAAAGCAGCAATTTCTAAGATTTTATAGCCATTTTCGATTTTTCCAGTTGATCCATCTCTAAGGCGTCCCAAATCTTCTAATACAGTACTTTTAGGTTTTGCTATATCAGTATGATCAATACAAAATACTGTCTCATCATCTATTAATTTAGAAACTTCTTTTATATATTTTGAATAAACTTCTTCAATTTTATCAAATTTCACTAAATTTCTAGAGAGTCTTTCAATTGTTTTTTTCAAAGTGATATCTTCCTCTAAAGCTCTACTGATTTCACTTAATAATACTGATCCAGATACTAATAATCCATAAAACATTTGAAATAAAAACCTATATTCTGTTTTATTTAAATCACCTGATAATTTATCAATAAATATTTTGCTTTTTCTCTTTTTTGTAATCTGTTGATAATTAAAAGTTCAAATTTAGCTGTTTTATCAATTTTTCATTGTTTTTACTAGCTATCCACAGAAATAACAGTTTCTAGATTATAAATTAGTAGCTATTTCAAAATGGGGAAACTTAAATCAGTAGTGTATGTGATAAATTAATTAAAGCATAGTTTTCACGTGTAATAATTATAGAATAAAGAATAAATTAATTAGAACACTGATTTTTTTAATTTAAAGAATATGATATAATCATGTTAAATTCGTGGTTACAAGGGAGGCACTTATGCAAAAAATCATTCTAAAATTTAAAGCACCATCCAATAAAGAATTGTTGAATGGCTATTATGAACAGGATCAATACTTTGATGGTGATATTATGTTGCCTATAGAAGTAGATTTTATTAGAGATTTTAGAAAAAATGATTACATGAATTTGGTTAGAAATGCTAATAATTCAGAAGTTTTAAGTGTTTACTATTCAAGAGGATTATTATATTTAGATTTTACGCGACTAATAATCGATATAACCTATGAAGATAAATTAGAAAAGAAAGGTAAAGTTTTAATTAATCATAAAAATAAAGATCTTTATGAAAATGATGGCTTGTTTATTACAGACCCTCATTACTATATATCTCTTACTAAGGAAAAAGGCTATGAGTTAAAGTATCCTGAATTTTTAATGTCGCCTAGGCATAAAGTAAAAAAATTTATTGAAATTTTTAATGCACAAGAGTATTACCTTATTGAAAAGAGAAATCAATTTGTTAATAAAATAGAAGAAGCGTTAAAAATCTATGGGATTCGTATGCTTTATAACATCAAAAATGAAGATATAATTGAAGAAGAAAATAGTCAAACAATTTCAGAACACGTTGATGTGCCTTTAAAGGTGATCCTTAAGAATGATTGGTATTATATCACTGAAAATATATCTTTGAATAAGGCTTCAGCCATATATTTACAAAAGAAGCAAATTGTATTTGATTTTAGGCAATTAAAGTCTGACTTGGCGTTTATAAATTTGTTAGAGTCAGAAAAAGATTTTAAGCATATTTCATCCAAAGCCTATTTGTTTCGAATGATCGAGGCGGAGCCTTCAGCGTATGTTTTTCTTTATTACAAAGACGAATACACATTGAAATTATTTGAAAGAGATTTTGAATATAAGAAAAAAATACGATTATTTATGGATGAATTCAAAATAAATCTAAAATATTTTAAAGTTGAGGACTATACAAGTGCCTCTGAATCTAAAACAGCTTATAATTTAGCAAAAAAAGCATTGAATGATTTAAAAGTCAAAGAAAAAAATCAGTTCAGTCAAAAATTAAATTTCTTTATTCAAGAACTATTATTGCCTATGAGTATTGGAATGTTTTTTTTAGTGGTTCTAATTTATTTTATTATGAATGTCAGTGGACTAATGTAAAAAAAGAAAGGATTTAATGAAAAATAAAATTATAAAACCCGTCTTACCCAAAAAATTAGATAGAGTAAAAGATTTGAGAAAGTTACTAGTAGAAAATGAAATGACAGCTGGTAACTTTATAAAAGACATGTCTTTAAGTCATCTAGAGGCTAAATATTTAAATATTAAAGCATCAATTTTTGAAGAAGTTGTTTTTTCAGATGTATCAGTTGAGACTTTTGATCTAACAAATGTTATTTTTAGGGATTGTGATTTTTCAAATATTGATTTTAGAGGGAGTATTTTCCATCAAGTGCGATTTGAAGGGTGTAAATTGATTGGCACTAATTTTTCTGATGCCAGTTTAAAGAATGTTGTCTTTGAAAAATGCCAAGGAAGGTATAGTTTCTTTCGATTTGCGACGTTAAATGATGTTTTGTTTAATGAGTGCCTTTTAGTACAAAGTGATTTTCAAGAAAGCGCCTTCAAAAAGGTTTATTTTAATTCAGTTGATTTAAGAAAAACACAATTTTCAGGTGTAGGCTTGAAGGGAATTGATTTTACTACTTCTAAGATTGAAGGTTTTTCTGCAAGGCTAGAAGACATTGTCGGATTGGTTATTGCGCCGACACAGAGTGTAGATATTGTTCAACTCCTTGGGGTAAAAGTTAAATATGACTAGAAAGCATAAAAAAATATCAAGAATTAATTCTTGATATTTTTTTATTGATTTATGATATATTATTAATAATTTTTTCGCTTTTCTTAATGACCTTCGTTTCCCACTTTCCTGATTTATAAATAGCGTAGCCGACTAAAACAGTGATAAGATTACTTAAGACCATTGAGTACCAAATGCCATTATAACCAAGATTTGTAAAATTCTTAGAGAGTACAATTAGTGGAATCCTTATAAGCCATAATCGACCAATCATGAGTACCATGGCAAATTTTGTATGACCAGACCCTTGAAAGATGCCATTAAGAATCTGGAAATAACCCATAAGTGGAATAGAAAGAGTAATCAATCTTAAGTAGGGGACACCTTGTTCTAATATTTCGGAATTTGATGTAAATATTCTTAAGACCTGATCGGAAAAATAAAGAATGATTGCGCCACCAATGACTAAAAATATCGTCGACATAATAACACTAGATTTTATACACTTTTTTGCCCGGCTCACTTGATCGGCGCCTAAGTTTTGGCCAACAATTGGCGACAAAGCATTTCCGATGCCCATTGCCGGCATCATAATTAAAGAAGTAACACGGTTACCAAGGGTAAAGGCAGTGAGTGTCACTTCACCGAAGGAAACGATAAAAATATTTAATACTGCAAAACCTAAAGCTGCTGTGGATTGACCAATTGAAGCCGGCATCCCAACACGAATAAGTTTTGTTAGTAATTCTTTATCAAATTTCAAATCATTTATTTTTAATTGTAATGCGTTATGGGGTTTGAATAATGTATAGAGTGCATAGACACCAAAAATTCCCCTTGATAAAATAGTAGCATAGGCAGCACCTCTAACGCCTAATCCTAAAGTAAACATAAATATTGGATCTAGAATAATATTCAAAACAACAGAAAACAATGTGATGATCATAGGTTTAACTGTATCCCCTTCACCCCGTTTGATAGAAGTATAGGCAAACATGATAAACATTGTTGGCATACCCAAAAACATAACATTTAAATATTCATGGGCGTATTTAAGTAAATCGCCAGTGGCACCCATAGTTTCAATAATTTTATAGCTGGCCAAAGAACCCATGATACCTACTATTATAGAAAAAATAACAGAGAATGAAATAATTTGTCCAGAAACTTTCATGGCTTTGTCTTCTTGATTAGAGCCAAGATATTGAGATATAATACCAGTACCAGCCATAGAAATACCAATGCCAAAGGCCATTAGGAAAAATATTATTGGCCAAACGAAGGAGATAGAAGCAATTTTATTACCAGGCAGTTTACCAATAAAATATGTATCGGTTAAATTATATATTGTTTGTATTAAATTATTAAACATAATGGGGAGTGATAAAGTGATAATTAGTTTCTTAATATTACCCCTTAAGATGAGCTCCCGTTTTTTTACAAAATCCATAGATCCTCCCTTTAACTTTAAAAAAGTATATCATAGAATTTAGGAATTGACAATTGATTAGGGTCCCTAAATATATTTTTTTGTCAATTTATGGTATAATGAAGTCAGTTAAAAGAAAATAATAAAAGAGAGGTGAAAAATGTTAAACCATGAAAGAGATGTAGAAAAGGTAAAAGTGATACATTCCGATGCTAAAAATACAATGATGAAGGTTTTAATAGGACCAGATGATGGATGGCAAGACAATGTAATGAGAACTTTTGAAGTAGCTGTTGATGGTTATACACCAAAACATAATCATGACTGGCCACATATTAATTATATTCTTGAAGGAGAAGGTGTATTGTACCTGGATGGCAAGGAAAATAAAATAGAAAAAGGTTCAATTGCTTATATTCCACCTGGAGAGACCCACCAATTTAAAAATACGTCAGATAGTAAATTAGTGCTGATGTGTATTGTTCCCAAAAAAGGACATACTTTTTAATAGTATAAATTAGACAAATAAAAAACTAGGGGGTGTCCCTAGTTTTTTATTGCTAAAGTTACAAAATAAATAGTTGCTGAGGAAATAATAATAGAAGCCCCAGAGGGTATATCTAATATATACGAGATATATAAGCCACTCATGATAAATATAAAAGAAAAACCACTGGCTAAAAAGATAATCTTGTTAAAGGTATTTGAGAAGATTTTAGCCATGGCTGTTGGTAATGTTAAAAGAGCAATGATTAATATTATTCCAACGAGTTTCACAAGGGCAATGATTGCTATTGCGATCAGAATAAATAAAGTATAATCAAAGAAGCTTTTACTAAAACCTAAGGTATGAAAAAATTCTTCATCAAAGAAGTAGGCCAACCAGTAATTAAAAAACAACATAAAAACTGAAATAATAATAACTGTCGTCGCAATGATGAGTGTTAAATCACTAGTCGTGATGGTTAGTATATCTCCAAAGAGATATGAATTAACATCCGGTGGATAACCTGGATTTATATAGATAAAAAGGATACCTAAAGCCATACCTAAGGACCAAAAAATTCCAATCAATGAATCCGGATAAGATTTATTTGAGTTGTTCAGCTTAACAATACCAATAGATGATATAACTGAAAAAATAAAGGCTGTATAAATAGGTTCTACATTTATTAAATAACCTAGACCAATCCCGCCAAAGGATATATGTGCAATACCACTACTAAGCATCACTAATTTCTTTTCAACGATAATAGATCCAATGATCCCTGTGATGATACTCGCAAAAAATGCCCCGATGACTGCGTTTTGTAAAAATTGATAGCGAAAAATTAAATCAATCATTTAAATCACCGGCCTCATGTTTTGGAAAAACTCTATGAGGGATGCCATGACCAATCATCTCAACTGGACAACTATAGGTTTCTTGTAATTGTTGATTGGTTAAGTGGCTGCCTTCATGATAATGAGCTGTCTTATTCATACAAATCACATCATCCGTAAAGGATGTTATGATTCCAATGTCGTGGGAAATGATGAGTATACTCATATCTTTTGAAAGTTTTTTTAAAAGTTGAAAATATTTATTGGTAGAGTTGGTATCAATATTTGAAAAGGGTTCATCTAGAATTAATAAATTTGGATTTGAGATGATTGCACGGCCGAGTAAAACTTTTTGCAATTGACCACCAGATAATTCATTAATTTGCTGATCCTTTAAGTCAATGATATCAAGACGTTTAAGCGTATCCTCTAGCCGGTTCCAACTTTTAGGTTTAAAACGGTGTAGTAGTTTCATCTTATTTTCTAAATCTCCTGAAAGAATAACTCGACTAACACTAATTGGAAATTCTTCTTCAAAGCTATTTTTTTGTGGTACATAACCAATTTTTAATTGGGATGATTTAACAATTTCTCCTTTAAAAGGCTTAATGAAACCTAGAATTGCTTTGATTAAAGTGGTTTTTCCACCACCATTTGGTCCAATAATAGTTATAAATTTGTTTTTTTCAATTGAAAAATTAACATTTTCAATTGCAGTATAATCGTTATATTTAACTGTTAAATTTTTAATGGTTATCAATTTATTCAAATTTAGTCACCAACCAATGTATCAATAAATGCTTTCTGACTTTCAATATAGTCCCCACTTAAGGGTGTTAATTTAACAATGTCACCATTCATTTCATTTGCTATGATTTCAGCTTGCTTAAAAGACATTTCTTCTTGATAATAAACGACATTAATGTTTTTGTCTTGAGCAATCCTAGCAATTTCATCTAATCTATTAATACTTGCTTTTTTACCATCTGTTTCAATTGCAATCATATTTAATCCATAATCATCTGCAAAATAACCATAGGATGGATGATAGATGATAAAATCGTTTGTTTCTAGATCTTTAACCTTAGATGTAATATAGTCATCTAGACTTTTAAGTTCTTTGATATAATTTTTACTGTTTTCTAAAAATAACTCTTCATCTTCTGGATAAGTTTTGATCAATTCATCTGTCATTGTTTCTACAATGGTAATGACTCTTTTAGGCGAAAGCCAAATATGAGGATCTCTTCCTGCGTGGTTATGACCCTCTTCGTGATCATCTTCCCCGTGGGCCTCTCCAAAAAATCTAGGTGGATAAACCTGATCAACAGCTTCGGCTAAATTAACGATTTCTAGATTTTCATATTCTTTTATTGTTGGTAAAATATTTGCTTCTTCAGTTTTTACACCAATGGAAAAATAAAGTTTTCCCTGGCTTAATTTTTCTAATGTTCTTATAGAAGGTTGATGGCTTTCAGGTGAACTCCCCGGGGGAATAAGTGTAACAATTTCATAATCTTCTCCTAAAATAGCTTTTGCAAAAGTCTCTTCCGGAACAATAGAAACACCAACAACTTCTTTATTATTTGTCTTCGGTGTAGAACAACTGCTAACCAATACAGCGATTACTAGTAGTACGAGTAATTTCTTCATGAATAATACCTCCAAATTCCTAGTGATAACAATTATCAATTAAATTATCATTATAGATTCTTCTTGTCAATGATTATTTAATTTTAAACTTTCTTTTGAATTAATTTACTTATGGAAGCAGAAACCATTAATCCGCTAGCAATGAGTATTGCAACAATAATGGATTCGAAGCCAATATTTGTAGCACTTTGATAATCTTTTTCAATAATTTTTAACATAGTATAATATAAACCATAGCCTGGTACTATAGGTATAATACCCGGAATAATAAATATTGTAACCGGTTCTTTGAAAATTCTTGAAAAAATTTCTCCTAAAATGCCGATTGCAAGGGATGCAAAAAATGCTGTTATAATTGTAGATTCCGAGGGAATAATTGAATAGATAGTCCACCCAAAGGCACCTATAAAAGATGCTTTAACAATACAATCCTTTGGAATATTGAAAAGTACTGAAAATCCTGCCGTTGATATAAAAGCATATATAAAGGATAGATAATCCATTAGTAACCTCCTAAAAAACTAAGATTGATTTGCAATACAAATCCAACGCCAATAGCGATGGCAATGGCAATGATTGTCGCTTCAAGTAATTTTGAGACCCCTGAAACAAAATCAGCATTGATGGAATCTCTAATGGCGTTAGTAAAGGCAACACCAGGAACAAGGGGCATAATAGAGCCAATAATGATTTTATTAAAATCTATAGGCATAATATTCATTTGACTAACAAAATAGGTCAGTGTAATGGCCACACTGGTATTGACAAGTCCACCAATTAAATTTCTAAGGAAAAATGATTGACTGTATTTATTAAATTCTGTTACAGAAAAGATTACTAAAAAACTTGTAATAAAAGCAAGTATCAATTCTAAAACATTACCACCAAACATGATAGTAAAAAAACCACCACTTAGACCTCCAAAGAAGCATCTTGTTAACAACTTAAAATCTGGTGCATTGGCTATTTCATTTAAAACATCAATTGCGTCTTTAGTCGTGATTTCTTGATTAACATAGGATCTTGAAAAGTCATTAACTAAAGAAATAATGTGTAAATCAATATTAATGGCACTGATTCTTTTGATATAAGAATACAGCTGATCATTAAAATTAATTGATAGAAAAATTCCTGTTGGAATAACAAATACTTCTACCTCATCTATATTGTTAGACTGACAGATTCTTTGAATGGTATCTTCAACGCGGTACGTTTCAGCACCATTCTCTAACATAATCTTACCTGCAAGCATTGCAACACTAATAAGATCTTTAATTGCTTCGTTTTTTTTCATGATGAGCACCTCTTAGACATATTATAGCATTTTAGAACTTAATAAACTAGTATTACTAAAGTATTGTATGTTATAATCTAAAATGGAATAGTTAAGTAATTGACAAGGGAGGTGGATTTTTTTTACGACGATAAACTAAGCATTACAAAAGCGCCAGGGCTCATATGAGTTGACGAGGTTAAGGTTAATCGATTTTCGGCGGGTGCCTTACGGTTATTATAATCGATAGAAATCAAACAAAAGATAAAATGATTTATTAATAAAAGTGATTTTATATAAAATATAATTAAAACTATTCCTATTGGTTTAAAGAGACTATAGGAGGTAAAAATATGTGTGGCATTGTAGGATATATTGGAAGTAATAATGCAGTACCCATTTTAATAGATGGATTAAAGAAACTCGAATATAGAGGATATGACTCAGCGGGTATAGCAATTAATCAAAACAATGAATTGTATATTAATAAAAAAGCAGGTCGTATAAAAAACTTAGAAAAGGCAATCAGTGAAGATTTATATTCAACGATTGGAATTGGTCATACCCGTTGGGCAACACATGGTGAGCCAACAGAGGTAAATGCACATCCCCATTATAATAAAACCAAATCCATAGCAGTAATACATAATGGTATTATTGAAAATTATATGGAAATTAAAAAGTGGTTAATGGAAGATAAAGGGGTGGTTTTTGAATCTGATACGGATACAGAAGTGATTGCTCATTTAATTGATCAATTTTATAAAGGTGATCTTGTTAAAGCTGTTGAAAAATCTGTCAAAAGATTAAGAGGCGCATATGCTTTAGGTGTTATTGCAAAAGATGAGCCTTCTACCTTAGTTGCTGTTCGAAAAGACAGTCCTTTAGTAGTTGGTGTCGGAAAAGGTGAAAACTTCATTGCATCTGACGTCCCAGCTATTTTGAAACATACAAAAGAAGTTATCTATTTAGAGAATGGTGAAATGGCTGTTCTAACGAAGGATAATATTTCCATTTATAATGAATTGGGACAATTAATGGATAATAAAATAGAAATTATTGAGTGGGATATAGAATCAGCTGAAAAAGGTGGTTATCCTCACTTTACAATTAAAGAAATTAATGAACAGCCTCAAGGCATCCAAAAGGTAATTGATCGACGAATAAATGCCCAAGGAAAGATTGAGTTAGAAGGTATAAATTTAACGAAAAAAGAATTAGATAAAATTTCTAGAATATATATTGTTGCCTGTGGTACATCTTATCATGCAGGATTAGTGGGGAAATACGTCATTGAAAAATTCTCTAAATTACCTGTACAAGTAGAAATTGGTTCAGAATTCAGATACAAAGAGCCATTAATTGATGATCAAACGTTAATCATTGCTGTCAGTCAATCAGGGGAGACCCTAGATACATTACAGTCCCTTCGCATTGGAAAAGAGCAAGGGGCAAGAATCATGAGTATAGTCAATGTTGTGGGTTCATCAATAGCAAGAGAGTCAGATGATGTATTTTATACATGGGCGGGTCCTGAAATTGGCGTGGCTTCAACAAAAGCATTTACAACCCAATTGATGACATTTTATTTAATTGCTCTGTATATGGGGGATGAATTGGGAACAATTGAAGGGGATGAATATAAAAAGATTATAGACAATCTTTATGATATACCAGCAAAAGTTCAAGAGATTCTAGATGAATCAAAAATGATTCAAAGAATCGCTGCTGAACAATTCAATAATGAAAGTATATTTTTTATTGGTAGAGGATTAGATGTAGAAATATCATATGAATCCTCACTAAAACTTAAAGAAATTTCATATATTAATTCATATGCTATAGCAGCAGGTGAGTTAAAACATGGAACAATTGCTTTAATAGAAGAAGGAACTTTAGTTGTTTCATTAGCGACTCAAGATCATTTATATGAAAAAATGTTGTCAAATATCAAAGAGGTTAAAGCAAGAAAAGGTAGCATACTTTCAGTTGCCAAAAGAGGCAATAAAGAAATAGCTGAAATATCAGATTATATGATCTATATTCCGGATACTTTAGATATTTTAACACCATTACTCAGTATTGTATCAATGCAGTTATTTGCATACTATATATCTGTTCAACGGGGAAATGATGTCGATAAACCTAGAAATTTAGCCAAGAGTGTAACAGTAGAATAAATAATATGAGACTTAAACCTACTATTTTATCCACTTACAAACCAATTCTACGTTTTTCGATTTAGTTCTACGAATTAAAAACCCCACAAGACTTAAAACCCCTCATAGTTTTAAGTCTTTTTTTATTCAAAAATCCCCTCATTATCAATTAACATTCCCTCAGCATTCCCTCAATATTTTCTCAAAATTCCTCTCCCATTTTAAAACCCATTCCCTCAAAATTCCACTCAAGCTTTTCTCAAAACTTTTAATAAATTTAATTCTAGTTTTTTATCAGTATTTTTAAAACATTAAAACCCTCAGCATTTTAAACAGCTTATCCCCAACTGTTTATAAAAATTTAGAGAGAATTTAGAAAGAAATTAAGAGAGGTTTTAAATTTAGAATAGAATCAAGAAGGGTTTAGTTCAGGAGGAATTTAGAAAGAAATCAGGAGTAAATTAAGAGGATTTTAGAGTAGATTAGGGGGAAAGTTCAGAGACATTCTCAGTTAGATTAGGAGGGATTTTAGAAGGGAAAAATGATGAGTTCGTAGAACTAAATCGAATTTTTGATTTAAAATTGCGAAAATTTTGAGAAAATGTAATAGAAATATCGGCTAATTCGCAGAATTAAATCAAAAATCGCCACGAGGTTTCAACGTTTGTTGGGGGTAAATTCGTAGAATTGGAATCGAAATGAATAACAGCTATTAATTTATAAACCAATTCTACGAATTTTGATTTAGTTTTACGAATCAAAATTCCCATAAGACTTAAAACTCCTCATAGTTTTAAGTCTTTTTTTTATTCAAAATTCCCTTATTCTCAATTAACATTCCCTCAAGTTTTTCTCAAAATCTTTAAGAAATTATATCTCCAAATGTTTATGCTTAATTGCACGATTTTTCAAATGAAATTTATACCTTTTAGCACAAATTCAAATTTTAAAATCAGCATCTTTTTTATCTAAGGTTCAATAACTTTAGGTGAAGATTTTTCTTTAGTTTTCATTTCAGTATACGTTGCTAGTTTATTTCTTCTGCAATAATTAAATTGAGTTCTTTTATTTTTTAAATATATCCCAGATTCCGCTGAATTAGTAAACTAAAATCAATTAATTAAATCTTAATTAAAATTTTCATTAATAAATTTCTCTAATTAATATCTTAAAAATTGAAATATTAAATAACAGATAAGTTTTTAGAAAAATACGCAACCTAAAAATAAGGTGTTAATCTTAATTTCAAATTTATATTTTCTGGTTTTATTTGGAACCTTTTGTAAATATATCTTGTTCTAACTGTAGTGATTCTAACATCTTAATGACATCTTTAGTTAACGGTTTAGTTAATTGCCTTATTTTATTATCATTTTTAAATTCAATTAGCATTGTAGATATAGAAGAAAATGATTCGTATATAACTGCAAATGTCGGTTTATAGTTTTTTTCTTTTCTAGTACCAATTATATATTCATCATTTTCTTTTAAATCTTGTCTTATTATATATTGAATTACAGATTTTATCATAACCGTTAACATCATTAAGTACATAAATGCCTCAATTCTTTTTGGTGACTCAAGATATATTGCATTTACAAACTGTGGTGATTTTAATAGCTGAAAGTTTTTTTCTACGCTATCTTGTGTTTTGTATTCTCTTAATATTTCTTCGCCTGTCATATCTAAATTCGATGTGGCTAATACAAACATACAACTGCTTTTAAGAAATTCGTCTTTTCTTTTTTCATTGAGGCTATAACTAATTTCTATATTATATTTTATATTTACATTTGATTTTAGTGGATCTTTAGGTTGTCTCCCAGGTTTTTTCACTTCTTTTTTTGCTATTTTTAAATCAATTTTATAAAATTTAATTTTCTTTATTCTTTTTTTCTCTAGTCGATTTAATTCACTTAAAGCATCTTTTTCACATGCAAAATCCATTTTGATAAAGTTTTTCTCTAGTTTTTTAATCGCTTTTTCTTCTTTTTTAATTTTTCTTTCTAATGTTTTGGTTTTCTTTTTTACAAGTGGCCCTGAATGACAAAGAGCTAGTTTAAGTTCGATTCCTTTATAATTTATTTTTTTCTCTGAAAGTTTATAAATTCCAGCTTTTTTAGTAGTTTTAATTTCAATTTCTTGTAAATTATCAAATTCACTTAGAGCAAAATTTCTCATTTCATTTGCAATTTTCATACTTTTAGGGACACTGGTTATAAATTTAATTCCATTTTCATTAGCTTTCACTATATTCTTTTTTGTAAAAAAAGCACTATCAGCAATATAATGAAAATCATTTTTAGAAATTTCGAAATTTTTCATTATATTTTCTATACCATCTAATTTATCAAAGTTATAAGTTTTATCAGAAGCATTTCCAGATAACGCTTCTATATCAACAACTATACCATTTGCAGATCCTATTGCCATTTTTACTTGCTTTTTATCACTTCTTTTATCTTTACTGTGACCATAGGTGATTTCTATTCTTGCTTCTTCTCCATGTTCAGTTTCGTATGTGCCCCACATAACTTTTGATGTTATATCAAAATTAATTTTTGTTATTTTTATGTTATACATCTGAAATACATTAGATGCTATTCTAGCAAATATTTTTTTAGGTTCAGCTTCATATAAATGGTCTAATGCTAAACCAAATCTATCATCTGTTAACTTAGAACACTCTATTTCTCTTTGAAATATACCTTCTAAATCTCTATAGTTATTGTAATAATTACCTAATTGACTGAGAGATTTATGGTCATCACACATATTTACTATCATCATTTCAATTAGTGTCCCGTATGCAATTTCAGGCTTTCTACCCAAGTCACTTGTTAAATTTTCATTCATAATAGCTGTTAATTTTAATTTCTTACACATTGAAGCTACCAATGCAGCTTTTCCTTCTAAAAAAGTATTAATTTTAGTTTTTTCTAAATCTATTATCATACTATACCCCTTTTCTTTTTTTCCCTTATAGTATAATTCTAGATTAAAAGCCAAAACCCTTTTTGTCATTTTAATTATTTGTTTTTTATTTTAATTCAGCGGAGTCTGGGATATATTAGAAATTGTAAAACAGTTTACAGAAAATTCAAACAAATTGCTATACACTGAGATAGAATTAGAAAAGGGAGGAAAATATGATCAAATTAATTGGTGTAGTTATTATTCTTATCGGTTTAGTATTAAAGTTTGATACCTTGGCTGTTGTTTTAGTTGCAGGACTCTCAACAGGTTTGGTAAGTGGTTTAAGTATTAGTGAGATTTTGTCAACTATTGGAGAAGCTTTTGTTTCCACTAGGTATATGTCAATATTCTTATTAACACTACCTGTTATTGGAATTTTGGAAAATAACGGATTACAAGAAAGAGCTTCAATTCTTATCAAGAATATGAAGTCTATGACTGCAGGGAAAGTATTGTCAGTTTATACTTTTGTAAGGATGGGTGCGGCCGCAATGTCATTAAGACTTGGTGGCCATGTACAATTTATTCGTCCGCTCATTAATCCAATGGCTTATGTGGCAAGTGCAGCAAAGTATCCTAATATTACAGGAGTGGAAGAAGAGAAAATAAAAGGTTATGCAGCCGCTTCTGAAAATTTCGGAAATTTCTTTGGACAAAATGTATTTGTAGCCTCTGGTGGCGTTTTATTAGTGGTGGGAACATTAAAGGAGTTTGGTATAGAAGTAACACCTTTAGAAGTCTCAAAGTCAGCTATACCTGTGATGTTAATTGCGTTTGTCTATGCCTTGATCCAATTTTATATAATGGATAGAAAAATCAAGAAAGTTTTAGAAAATTCAGAAAAGACAGAACAAATGAAGGAGGCTTAAAGATGAAATTAATACTATTAGAAGGTATATATATTTTAGCAGGTTTAATCGCTTTAGTAACAGGTTATTATGCATTTATTGATAAAGAACATAAATCAAGAATTGAATCCGCCACCTTTTGGGGAATTTTAGGTATGATTTTTATTGTTGGTAAATATTTACCGCCAGTGCTTGTTGGGGGATTATTAATAATTATGGGAATTTTATCGGCTATGAAAAAAGTTGTACCCGGTAGTTTAAAAAAATACAGTGAAGAACATCGTATGAAACAAGCCAAACTTTTAGAAAATAAATTATTTTTACCAGCTCTTGCTATTGGTATAACCGCCTTTGCAGTAGCACAATTTATACCTTCACTTGGTGGGCTCGTTGGACTGGGTTTTGGTGCATTACTGGCAACTATTATGGCACTTGTTATTACAAAAGATGAACCAAAGAAATTTGGCGTCCATGGTAGTAGACTTTTACAGCAAATTGGACCCGTGGCAATTTTACCCCAACTTTTAACAGCTTTAGGAGCTCTTTTTAATAAAGCAGGTTTAGGAGAATATATTTCTCAGATGATTGGTGGTGTGATTACTGAAGGAAACTTATTAGTAGGAATCATCGCTTATTGTGTTGGCATGGCGGTATTTACAATGATTATGGGCAATGCCTTCGCAGCCTTTGCTGTGATTACAGCTGGTATTGGAATACCCTTTGTTTACTCCTTCGGTGGTAATCCAGCAATGATTGGTATTATGGCATTAACGGCAGGTTATTGTGGTACATTAATGACACCAATGGCAGCTAATTTTAATATTGTACCTGCAGCAATTTTGGAAACAAAGAACAAATATCGTGTTATTATTTCACAATTACCAGTAGCATTTGCTTTATTGGTTACACATATATTTTTAATGTATTACGTAGCATTTTAATAGGAGGAAATTATGAAATTATTGTTAACGGGTTTTACGCCCTTTGGATCGGATGTAATCAATCCATCATATGAAGCAATCAAAAGAATAAAAAATATAAATGAACACGTTGATCTAAGAATAATTGAAATACCTACTGTATTTCAGAAATCAATCAACACATTAAAAAAAGAAATAGAGGCATTTAAACCAGATGTTGTTATTTGTGTTGGACAAGCTGGTGGAAGATATAGTATATCTTTTGAGCGAGTAGCTATTAATGTAGATGATTCTAGAATAAAAGACAATGAAGGGAATCAACCCATTGATGAAGCAATTGTTGATAAAGGTCCAAATGCCTATTTTACAAATCTACCGATTAAGTCTATGGTTAAAACTTTAAGAGGGCATGAAATTCCAGCAGAAGTATCTAATACTGCGGGGACATTCGTTTGTAACCATTTAATGTATGGATTAATGCATACGATTGCGGAAAGTGAAAGAGATATTAAAGGTGGATTTATTCATGTGCCATTTATTCACAAGCAAGCGATAAATAAGAGAAAGCAACCATCTTTAGCTTTAGAAAGCATTACAAAAGGTTTCGAGATCATTGTTGAATTTTTAGTTAAAAATGATTTGACAAAGGACATTAAAATGCCTTTTGGAAAAGAAAATTAGTGATTTAAAATGAAAAAATTATTTGTCTATGGAAGCTTAAGAGAAGGTTCCTTTAATTATCAAAAAGCGCTAACTGGAAAAGTAATAAGTAGAGAAATGGGAAAAACTATTGGTAACTTATTTCATCTTGAAAATAAAGGCTATCCGGCCTTGGTACAAGGGAACAATGAAATTTTTGGTGAAATTATAACCATTGAATCCGAAGAAATATTAAAGACTATTGATAGCATCGAGCATTATAATACTGAGGATTATATAAAATGTGAATACCTTAGAAAGCCAATTAAAGTGGTTAACTTAGAAACAGAAACAATTGAAGTATTAGATGCTTATGTGTATAATATAAATAACAAGACGAATCATAACGATGTTATGAAAATAGTCGCCTCTGGTGATTGGTTAAAGTATATTGAAAGTAAGGATGACAATGTATAATTTGCTTTTTGATGATCAAAAACAAAAAGAAATGGAAAACTTTTTTTTAAAAGATTTAGCAAAGGATGGTTATATACAAAACCATCCAAGGAAGTCTTTTATCAATTCAGAATCTGCTGATTGCATATATATAATTATGAGTGGTGAGTGTCGACAGGTTATGTATGGTCCAAATGGGAAAAAAGTGAGCTATTTTAGATTAACACAAGGAAATATTTTTGGTGAGATGGATTATTTTGATCGAAGAAAAACCTGCGTAAAAACAGAATGTTCAACAGATGTAAAAGTATCTGTTGTTTATCGTGACATATTAGAAAAACGGTTAAAAGAAGACCCTAGTATTTATAAGTATTTTCTTCACAGTGAAGCTAGGAAATATAGAATCTTAATGTTGAAAATTGCTGAAGAAAAATTTAATCTTGTTATTGGGCAATTATCGGCTTTTTTGTATCGGTTATCTGTTTTATCAGAAGATTTAAATAAAGAAAAGATACAATTTGTCTTAACTCATCAAGAAATAGCTGATCGGATAGGTTGTTCTAGAATATCAGTTACTAACAATATGAATTGCCTAATAGAGAAGGGAATTGTTGAGTACAAAGAAAGATATCTAATTATTAAAGATAAAGAGAAACTTATAAGTTTAATAAATTTATTTTAGCTCTCATGAAAAATGAGAGTTTTTTCTTATAATAAACCAATATTATTTTGTTAAGCTGTTTTAATTATATTCGATTTTTATATCTAAAATTTTATTATCTTTGATTTTGTTTATCCCTAATATTTTTCCGCTTTTCGATTTAAAACTCTTTTTTACTTTAGTTTTTCTTTGTTTTTAAAAGTTTCTTTTCGTTCTAGAATTCACGATGGTATTTATAAGATCCTTTTTCAAATTCTTAAATAGTTTTTTTGGTTATAGAACTTTGAAAAGAGTGAACTTATTTTTTAAGTGTAGATCCTTCCCTTATTTACTTGCTCTCTTTAATCCTTCAGAAGTCGATTTTTGTTACTATTTAATTTGCTACAGTATAATTCGAAGCTAACAAACCACAGAAATTACGGTATATATATTGAAATGTTACTATCTTTAGATAGGAAACTCAAATTGAAATAATCTTGACAAAATCACTAAGGATTAATATAATGGCTTTATGCAAGGAATGGAGATGTTTTATGGATAACTACATATATATGGATAATGCAGCAACAACAAAATTAAATAATAAAGTGTTTGAAGTAATGAAGGATTGTTTACTCAATTATTATGGGAATCCTTCTAGCATTTATAGTTTAGGACGGCAATCAAAACAGGCCTTAGATGAAGCAAGAGTTAAAATATCTAAGGTTCTTAATGTTTCTCATAAAGAAATATATTTCACGAGTGGTGGTACGGAATCAAATAATTGGGCTATTCGTGGAATTGTCGAAAATAGTAGTAAAAAAAGGAAACATATTATTACAAGTAAGATTGAACATAAATCTGTACTCAATACGTTTAAAGATTTAGAGAAAAAAGGTTATGATGTTACTTATTTGGATGTTGATTCAAAGGGTGTTATTGATTTGAATGGGTTAGAAAATAGTATTCGAGAAGATACAGTTCTCATTAGTCTTATGTTAGCAAATAATGAAACTGGCGTTATTCAACCAATAGCAGAAGTATCTGAATTGATTAAAGATAAAGATATATATTTTCATACGGATGCTGTTCAAGGTGCTGGTAAGTTGAACATAGATGTAGAAACTTTAGGGGTGGATTTATTATCAATTTCTGCTCATAAATTTCATGGACCAAAGGGCGTTGGGGCTTTATTCATTAAAAAAGGAACTGACATTAAAAACATTCTTACAGGTGGTGCTCAAGAGCGTGGTCTTAGACCAGGTACTGAGAATGTTGCAAGTATCATGGGCATGTCAAAGGCATTAACTGTTGCCGAAGATTCCATGGATCAAAGAAATAGTGAAATTATAATAAAAGAGAACTATATGATGAATCAATTAAAGGACACCTTCGAAAATGTAGTGTTTAATGGCTTAAAAGCTAAAAGACTGCCAGGCTATATTAACATTGCTTTTAAAGATATTTCAAGTGAATCTTTATTAATGAATTTAGATATAGAAAAGATCTGTGCCTCAAGTGGATCCGCATGTACTTCTGGTTCACTAAAACAATCCCACGTGATAAAAGCTATGGGTTTAGAGGATCATTATGGTGTTTTGCGTTTTAGCTTGAATGAAGAAAATACAACTGCTGAAATAGATTATGTAATAGAAAAATTAAAAACAATTATAAATAGATTAAGTTAGGAGAAGACATGAATTTAGATAAAAATAAAGTTGTCATTGGTATGAGTGGAGGTGTCGACAGTTCTGTCGCCGCTTATCTACTAAAAGAACAAGGCTATGATGTCATCGGTGTTACAATGAAAATTTGGCAAGATGACTCAAAAAAAATAGCAGATGATGGAGGATGTTGTTCCTTATCAGCCGTTGAAGATGCCCGTATGGTGGCTAATAAATTAGGGATTCCTTTTTATGTAATGGATTTCCAAGAAGTTTTTCAGGAAAAAGTAATAGATTTATTTTTAGAAGAATATGGTAAAGGTCGAACACCTAATCCGTGTATTGCGTGTAATCGATATATAAAATTTGAAGAACTTTTAGAAAGAAGTAATCAATTAGGTGCATATTACGTTGCAACAGGGCACTATGCAAAGAAAGAATATGATGCGGAAAATGATCGTTACTTATTGAAAAAGTCAAAAGCAGATAAAAAGGATCAAACCTATGCATTATTCAATATGACCCAAGAGCAACTAAAACATACACTGTTTCCCTTAGGTGATTTTCCAAGTAAAGACAAAATCAGAGCAATTGCTAATGAATTAGATTTAGTGGTTGCAGATAAGCCGGATAGTCAAGAAATCTGCTTTGTAGAGGATGATTATGTTGACTTTATAGAAAAAAATGCAGATTATAAAATCACAAAAGGCAATTTTGTAGACATGAAAGGAAAAGTTTTAGGTCAACACCAGGGCATTGTTAATTATACCATTGGTCAAAGAAGAGGCCTTGGAATTACCTTTGGCAAACCAGCCTATGTCGTTGATATTGATGCTGAAAAAAATGAAGTCGTTATTGGAGACAATAAAGATACCTTTTCAAAGGGATTAATTGCTAAGGATTTGAATTTTATACCCTTTGATAGGTTAAAAGAAGAAATGCCTGTAGAAGCTAAAATTAGATATAATGCAAGTCCTAAAGCAGCTCAGTTGACCCCCTTAGGTGAGGATCGAGTGAAATTAATTTTTGGTGAGGTGAGAGCTGTAACCATAGGACAAGCTGTTGTTTTTTATGACAAAGACACGGACAATATTATTGGTGGTGGCACGATTGAAGAGAGAATTGACTAGTCATCAATTCTTTTTATTTGTATTCGTTGTTTATTAATTGAAATAGTGATAAAATCAAATAAACAATAAAAAAAGTTTTATGGGGGGATTTATGAATAATGTATTAGAAGGCATTGAGCCAAAAAATGTAATGAAGTATTTTGAAAAACTAACAGAAATTCCAAGAGGCTCTGGAAATGAACAAGAAGTGAGTGATTATCTAGTTGAATTTGCAAAGACGAGAGATCTGGAAGTCACTCAAGATAAAGCGTTGAATGTTATTATTAAGAAACCTGCTACAAAGGGCTATGAAAAAGGTAAAAGTGTTATTTTGCAAGGACATATGGACATTGTTTGCATCAAGGAAGCCAATGTAGAGTTTGATTTTGAAAAGGATCCAATTGATATATATGTTGACGGAGATATGATTAGAACGAAGGGCACAACTTTAGGCGCTGATAATGGTATAGCAGTTGCTATGGGCTTAGCAATACTTGATTCAAATGATATAGACCATCCAGATTTAACGGTACTCATAACAACCAATGAAGAAACCGGTATGGAAGGTGTATTAGCCTTAGAGAAAGGATCCATTAAAGGAGATATTTTAATGAATCTGGATTCAGAAGAAGAAGGTGTTTTATTAGCTTCCTGTGCAGGTGGTGTTCGAAGCAATCTATCCTTACCAATAGCTTATATAGATAATCAGTATGATTATCACTATGATATTATTATTGACGGGTTACTCGGTGGTCATTCAGGTGCTGAAATTGATAAAAAAAGAGCGTCTGCCATTAAATTAATGGGAAGAGTTTTAGCGGCGTTAAATGAAGCAACTCAAATGGCTATACATTCTGTTAATGGTGGAGAAAAGATGAATGCTATTGCTAAGAGGTGTAAAGCAAAAATATCAATTAATGATAATAAAATTTTTGAAAGTGTTATGCTGACAATGGAAGAAAAAATAAAGGATGAATTAAAAACATCTGACCAGTATGTATTAGTTGGTTACGAAAAAATTGATTCACCAAAAGAAATGATCACCCATCAGAATAAAGATGATTTAATTGGAATCATGCGATTGATACCTCAAGGTATTCAGACCATGAGTGCAGATATTGAAGGGTTAGTTGAGAGTTCATCGAACGTTGGTGTGATTGAAACAAAAGAAAATAAAATAGATTTAAACAGTGCTGTTAGAAGTTCAGTTAAATCCTTAAAAGATGAATTGACAGATCGAATAGACCAATTGGCCAAGATTACCCATTCAAAACAGACACTCATAGCAAGTTATCCGGCATGGACTTTCGAGAAAAAGTCCTATACTAGAGATTTAATGAAGAAAGTTTACTTAGAAATGTATGATAAACCATTAGAAGTAGATGCTATTCACGCTGGTTTAGAATGTGGTTTTTTAAAAGAAAAAATTGGTGATATAGATATGGTTTCTCTTGGGCCTAACATGTATGATGTACATACACCCAATGAGCATATAAGCATCTCATCTGTAAAAAAAGTTTATGAATTCTTAGTTCAAGTATTGAAAAAAATGAAATAGAAATGTAAATGTCCCTAAAAGCTAATCAATAGTGATAGGGGCATTTTTAATAAAATGAAACAAAATAAAGTTTGTAATCGTTACAATATTACGTTACAATATAATTAGAGAAAAATTTATAGTTTAAATAAATGGAGGTTATTATGAAGAAAATTACATTTGGCGGCAATCAAGTAACACTTAAAGGTGATCAAATTAAAGTTGGAGATAAAGTAAAGGACTTCGAAGCAATCAATAAAGATCTTTCACCTTATAATTTTTTAAAAAGTACAGAAGATAAGGTTAAAATAATAAGTGTTGCACCCTCATTAGATACGAGTGTATGCGCTTTTCAAGCGGAAGAATTTAATAAAAAAATTGAGAGTTTGAAGGATGATGTAGCTTTAGTAACGATAACAGTAGATTTACCCTTCGCACAGAAGAGATTTTGTTCTAGTCATGAGACAGATAATGGTGTCGTTGTATCGGATCATAAAGATCTAGATTTTGGTAAAAAGCATGGTTTTGTTATTGATGAATTCAGATTATTGGCTAGAGGCGTTATCGTAATTGACTCAGATAATACTGTTCAATACGTTCAGTATGTTCCGGAAGTAACAGATCATATTGATTATGATAAAGCAATGAAAGCCGTTGAAAAATTAATTTAATAAAGGTTTATTAAGCATATGTGTCTTTTGCATATGCTTTTTTTAATGAAATGATAGATTTTTTAAAATAAAATAGTATAATAATAGTGTAGGGTATTAATTCATAGAAAAGGAGAAAAATATGCCAGTGATTCCATTAATTGACAGTAATGATAAGAATGAAATATATGACCACATCGACGAACAATTAAAAATTTTAGTAGCTGAGGAAAGAGATTATATTGCTAATTTAGCAAATTTCTCATCTCTGTTAGGTATGTTATTAAAAGATATTAACTGGGTAGGATTTTATTTATTTAAAGGTGATGAATTAGTTTTAGGTCCATTTTATGGGAAACCTGCTGTTAGTCGTATTGCTATAGGCGATGGTGTTTGCGGTAGTGCAATTCTTAATAAAACCAATCACGTTGTACCAAAGGTATGTGATTTTCCAGGTCATATTACTTGCGATATAGTATCTCAAAGTGAAATAGTGATTCGGTTTTTTAAAGGGGATACCTTATTAGGCGTACTTGATATTGATAGTCCATCTTTGAATAGATTTGATGAAGAAGATGAAAAACGGTTAAGTCAATTGCTAGAGATTCTCGTGGCGGCATCAATGATTTAAATGAGTTATGAAGAATATGTTTGGTTTCAATGGAATAAAATAAAAACGGGGAAGAGCTTTAGCAAAAGACTATCGAAGGACCTATGATTACTTTTCATTAGATGATCTTAAAAGTGACGCAAAAGAAATTTGCTTCTTAGACGAAAGAGAATTTCAATACATCTACCTTGATTTTTTGAAAAAAGATAAAAAAAAATTGATTGAAGATTCTATTGAAATTATTAATATTTAATTTTGTTTCAATTAAAATATAAAGAGGCGACAGATGAGACTTTAAACAGTAAAGAATTCTTCATCAATAAAGCCATTGGGTGGACACTAAGAGAATACTCGAAGTCGAATCAAGAGGATGTTGCAACTTTTGAAAAAAAATACAAACTTATCAAATTTAAGTCAAAGAAAAGCATCAAAAAATTTATAAAAAACCGAAGTAAAATGCTAAGGGTTCACTTGGTGTCCTGGGATTTATAACACAATCTATTTGTAACGATTATTTTAACCAATCAATCATTAGTTGACTTTTTTTGAATTACGATACAATACTTGTAAACGTAAACATAATTTTATAATTAACTAATAAATATTTTGATTGGAGGGAAAGATATGAATCGAAGTACAAAATTGATTACTTTGCTTATTGTTGTTGTAGGACTTTTAATAATGTACCAAAGTAACAGTCGTACTTTTGGAAAACTCTATAACTTAGATGACAATGCAATTTTTAATTCAATCCATATAACACGATATTCAAAATTGCTAAATGATCATACGCCACGAAATCGTCAAGTAATTGAAGTGTCGGAAAAGAGTTTTCGGCCATTTTATGATTATTTGGTTGGACTGAAAGTTAAGAAAGTTAAATCTCAAAAAACTGTTCAGTTGGAAAATCTTGCAATGTATAACATAGAAGTTAACACGAAAACAGAGGATGGTTACTATCGAGTTAGTGTTGATATCGGGAAATACTATTTCCTCGTTTCAACATCTGATGACAAAAATCTTATGATGTTCAAACACGCATTAACAGTTGAAAAGTATAAAAATATAACAGATAAATTGGAAGAATATTTAAATTAATTAGAAGTTTGTTCGCTTTCCAGAATATTAGGTCTTGCTCAATGATTCGTATCAATAGACAACATCAACTAAAAAGTTCGCTGCTTTATAACCAAGCGATTACCCCAGAGTTAACGGAGTTATTTTGTTAAATCATTGAATTATAGTTATGTTAATAAAAAAAAGCAAGTATAACTGTGATATATAAATATATATAC
>Ga0209414_1000029_pt1 | contig 55997 bp, 49 predicted proteins | sample LakVidmifraction_4_FD_181154 | JGI IMG/M metagenome (GOLD analysis project Ga0209414, IMG submission 181154) | Hypersaline microbial communities from Lake Vida, Antarctica - Brine Hole Two &gt;0.2 micron (SPAdes) (version 2) | ecosystem: Environmental > Aquatic > Non-marine Saline and Alkaline >...
AGTATGAATCCAACTAACTAAAGTAGCTATCCATTTTTCATCATCGTTCAAGCAAGGAATCATATTAAATTCCTTACCACCATTTTCCATATATGAATGTTTCGCTTCCATACCAATTTCTTCCAAAGTCTCTAAACAATCAGAAACAAATGCAGGCGTTACCACCGCTAATTTATGTACGCCATTTTTAGCGAAATTATCTATTGTTTTATCGGTATAAGGCTGCAGCCATGGATCACTCCCTAAACGAGACTGAAAAGAAGTGCTATAACTGCCTTCTTTTAAATTTAATTTTTCAGCAACCTGTTTGGTAGTTTCATAACATTGGTGTCGGTAACAAAACTCATGAGCCGGAGATGGCGTATTACAGCAACTGCCGTCAATTTTACAATGAGATTTTGTGATGTCCGATTTTTTGATGTGTCTTTCCGGAACGCCATGATAGGAAAAAAGCAGGTGTTCTGGCGCTAATTTAGTAAGTTCATTTTGAATACTTTCGCTTAAAGCTTCAACATAATCTGGTTTGTTATAAAAAGCGGGAACCATTGTTAATTTAATTTGAGGAAACTGTTTTTTTATAATTTTTTTTGCTAAAACTTCTATGGTTTCTGTTGTTGCCATCGCAAATTGTGGGTAAAGAGGAATCAGTAAAATTTCTGTAACGCCTTGTTCCGCTAATTTTTGAATACCGCTTTTCATGGACGGATTTCCGTAACGCATGGACAGTTCAACAGGAATATCTGTATTTTCGTGTACTTTTTTATGTAACCTTTGGGATAAAACGATAAGTGGAGAACCTTCATCCCACCATATTTTTTTATAGGCCGCTGCCGATTTTTTAGGTCGGGTGTTTAAAATAATGCCTTTTACAAGAAATGCACGCATTAAATAAGGGACATCAATTACCCTTTCATCCATTAAAAATTCATCTAAATAGTTTCTTACATCTTTTGTGGAAGTGCTGTTTGGCGATCCTAAATTTACTAATAAAGCTCCTTTCATTATATGGGTGTAATTATGATTTTGCAAATTGTTTTGGTGTAATTCCGAATTTTCTTTTAAATGCGGCAATAAAATGACTCGATGCGCTATAGCCCAAATGTGAAGCAATTTCGTTTACATTCATTTGTTGCTGTTGCAATAATGTTTTGGCCAATTCCATTTTGTAGTTCAGCAAAAACACAAAAACAGGAACGCCATAAACTTCTTTAAAATCTGTTTTTAACTTTTTAATATTAAGACCAACTTCTTTGGCTAAATCGCTTAGAGAAGGCGGATTATTCATTTTTAAAACAATAAGATTTTTAGCCTGTTTTAACTTGCTGGCAGTTTCTTCATTTGAAACATATGGGCAGTTTTCAGATTCTTTTTCTGATGATTCACTAAAATAATAACTTAATAATTCGTACACTTTCCCTTTAATATATATAGGCCTGAGCAATTCATTTGTTTGCCTGGTTCTTAATTGGTTCAAAATTAATTTTATGGTAGCATTAATTTCTTTTGGTTCAATGATAGGGTTTTCTGATTTTAAACTGTTATAATTAAATAAAGCATTTCCGTTAATAGAAAATAAAGAATGAAAATGCTCAATTGAAATTAAAATGGCAATTAACTCAGTATTTGGGGATAAATTGAAGAAAAGATTCATTTTTTCATCTTTAAAATAGACCATATTAGAGCCGTCTTCAATTAATTTTATGGCGCAATGTTCCGCATTAAAAGCGATGGTGCATTCATTTTTGCAGCAAAAATAAATTTGAATATAATTATCGTTTAAAGAATGTTCAAAGAATTCATGATTATCTGATAAGTTGTTCAAATGAAATATTTTAAAAGTGCCTTTTTCATGAAAAATACATTGGGTACTTCTGTCGATATTTTTGTAAATATTTGTTGCGGATTTCATAAGGTATTTTTATGATTTAACTTTAATGATAAAACAAAAGTAAACATAATAACTTATAAAAAAAAATGACACATTCATAAAAAATATGACAAAAGTCATAGTTTAAAGGCCTTTATTTTTATGACATTTGTCATATTTTTATTCAAAAACTTGTTATTTAGAAATATTATAAATTAGGACCTATAACTTATGTCGACAATAAAAGTACTTTTGCCGATGTTTTGTAGTGAAATATAGTTGTACTTTTGTCGACACTTATCGATAACACTATTCTTATGAGTCAAGAAAATATGCCTACAAAATTATACAATGTAGGGTTAAGTTATAAAAAAGCTGATGTAAAGGTGCGAGGCGCTTTCAGTGTAACAAAAGAAAATCAAAAACTATTATTAATAGAGGCTAAAGAGAAGGGTATTGATGGAATCTTTATTTTGTCAACCTGTAACAGAACCGAAATTACCGGTTTTGCAAAACATCCTTTTGAATTAATTAGTTTATTGATAAAATATTCAAACGGAAGTGTTGAAGATTTTATAGAGGTATCAAATGTTTATAAAAATAAAGATGCTGTAAAACATTTGTTCAATATCGGAACAGGTTTAGACAGTCAAATTTTAGGGGATTACGAAATAGTTGGTCAGCTAAAAGAATCTTTTAAACAAGCTAAAATAGCCGGAACCACCAATGCTTATTTAGAGCGTTTAATGAACTTGGTTTTACAAGCCAGTAAAGATGTTAAGAATAATACGCAATTGAGTTCAGGAACAACCTCTGTGGCTTATGCAGCCATACGTTATATTATGGAGAAAACGCCAGAGTATAATGAAAAGAAAATTCTTATTTACGGATTAGGTGACATTGGGAAAAACACCTGTAAAAATGTTTTGGGTTATACTTCAAACCAAAATGTGACTTTAATTAACAGAACTTACGAAAGAGCTTTGGAATTTAAAGCAATCCATCCTGAAATTACCATAAAAAATTATGCTGACTTAACAAAAGAAATAGAAGATACAGATATTTTGATTGTTTCAACAGGAGCAGATATTCATACCATAAATAAAACGCATTTAAAAGAAGGTAAAGAATTATTGATACTGGATTTATCAATGCCTGAAAATGTGGATATTTCTGTTAAAAATATGAAGGGAGTTACCTTGGTAAATGTGGATGAACTTTCAAAAATTACAGATCAAACCATAGAAAATCGTAAAAACGAAATACCAGCTGCTGAAGCCATCATAGAAAAATATAAAGGTGAATTTAATGATTGGATGGAACAGCGCAAATATGTACCTGCTGTTAATGCTTTAAAAGAATCGTTACGAATAATACAACATGATGAAATTGATTTTCATTCAAGAAAAATAGAAGGTTTTAATATTGAACATGCCGAGTTTGTTACAAACCGGATGATTCAAAAAATTACCACACAATTTGTTAAGCATTTAAAAGATGAAGAGACTTCGGTTGATGTAAGTATCAGCGTTATCAGTAAAATGTTTAATATTAAAGAGCTGAGTTTAAATGAAAATGATTAGAATAGGAACAAGAGCAAGTCAACTCGCACTTTGGCAAGCAAATTTAGTTAAAACACAACTTGAAAATTTAGGATATCAAACGCAAATTATAGCAGTTTCATCAACTGGCGATGAGGTTTTAGACAAGCCTTTACATCAAATTGGTGGTTTTGGTTTGTTTACGAAAACACTCGACAATGCGATGCTTCGAGGGGAAATTGATATTGCAGTTCACTCTTTGAAAGATGTTCCAACTGATTTGTCTGAAAAAATTTCACAGGCTGCTGTTATGGAAAGAGCAAACATCAGTGATGTTTTGATCCTTAAAAACAATGCTGATTTTTTAAACAATCCTGAAAACGGGATCATAGCCACAGGAAGTTTGCGACGAAAAGCACAATGGTTGCATAAATACCCAAAACATACCATTACCGAATTAAGGGGAAACGTAAATACACGTTTGCAAAAACTCATTGACAACGATTGGCATGGAGCAATTTTTGCCGCTGCCGGGTTGGAACGTATTGATTTGCTACCTGAAAATCATGTGATGTTAGACTGGATGATTCCTTCACCGGCTCAAGGAGCAATCATGGTGACTGCTTTAAAAGCCGATACAAAACTTCTTGAAATTTGCAGTCTAATAAACCATAAAGAGACTGAAATTACTGTTGCTGTTGAACGTCAATTTATGAAAACATTGGAAGGCGGCTGTACCGCGCCAATTGGTGCGAATGCAAAAATAACAGACGATACCATTTATTTTAAAGGTATTTTAATTGCCATTAACGGTTCGGAAAAAGTTGAAGTTGAAAAAACTTCACCAATAAGTGAATGGAAAAACTTAGGAAAAATTTGTGCTGAGGAAGTGTTGAATAACGGCGGGAAAAAATTAATGGAAAGCATAAAAGCTGAAATGAAAAAATAAATGAACAGCAAAAAAAAAATCCTGTCCACCAAAAAGCTCTCCGGAACTCAAAAAGAATTTTTGAATAATTTTATTGTAGAGGAGATTGAATTTATTGAGATTGCTTTTAACAATTCCATCAAGCTGCAAAACCCAATTAAAACTGCTGTTTTTACAAGTAAAAATGGAGTTTCTGGTGTTTTTAACCAGTTTTCATCAGCGGAATTACAATTTGAAAATGTGTATTGTGTTGGCGACAAAACGGCAAGATTATTAGAGGATAAAAACGTTAAAATAACCGTTAAAGCGAATTCAGCACAAGAATTGGCAGATGAAATACTGCTCAATAAAGACATTGAGGAGGTTTATTTTTTCTGCGGAAATTTAAGACGCGATGAATTACCGGAAATTTTAGCGGAAAATAACATTAAGGTAAATGAAGTTGAAGTATATTCAACTAATTTTAAACCGGTAAAAATTAAAAACACCTATGATGGAATATTGTTTTTCAGTCCTTCATCCGTAAAAAGTTATTTGTTAAAAAATACTGATACCCAAAGCATTGCTTTTTGTATTGGAAATACTACCGCTTCTGAAGCTATCAATGATTTTGAAAATGTATTTGTGGCCGATGAACCTACGGTAGAAAATGTAATAAAATCTGTAAATCAATATTTTGATTATGAATAGAACAAGACGCCTTCGTAAAACTGAAAATATTCGTCGTTTGGTAAGAGAAAACAGACTTACCATAGATGATTTAATTTATCCTTTATTTATTGAAGAAGGAGTAAATATTGAAACTGAAATTGTTTCCATGCCTGGCATTAAACGGTTTTCTTTGGATCGAATTTCAAAAGAATTGGATGAAGTGGTTGCATTGGATATTCCTGCAGTATTGCTTTTTGGAATTCCTTCAAAAAAAGATGAAATTGGCTCTGAAACATGGAATGATAACGGAATTATGCAAAAAGCCATCCGATTTATCAAGAAAAATTATCCTAGTTTATATGTAATCACCGATGTTTGTTTTTGTGAATATACCAGCCACGGACATTGCGGCGTAATTCATGACAACGATGTTGACAACGATGCAACTTTACCAAACATTGCCAAACAGGTAATTTCTCATGCCAAAGCAGGAGTTGATATGGTAGCGCCATCAGGGATGATGGATGGAATGATATCAACCATTAGAGAAGCTTTGGACAATACGGGTTTTTATAATCTTCCAATTATGTCTTATGCGGTAAAATATTCTTCTGCATTTTATGGTCCGTTTAGAGATGCCGCCGATTCTGCGCCAACTTTTGGTGATCGAAGAACCTATCAAATGGATGCTGCAAATAGAGATGAAGGATTGCGTGAAGCAACCTATGACGATCAGGAAGGTGCAGATATTTTAATGGTAAAACCAGCTTTGGCCTATTTGGACATCATCAGAGATTTAAAAAATAATTTTGACCGTCCAATTGCGTGCTATAATGTAAGTGGTGAATACGCTATGATTAAAGCAGCTGCTGAAAAAGGATGGATTGATGGCGATCGGGTAATGATGGAAAGTTTACTTTCAATGAAAAGAGCAGGGGCTGATATTATTATTACGTATTTTGCAAAGGATGTTGCCAAAATATTATTGAAACGTTGAAAGGTTTAAAAGGGTTGAATTGTTTAAAGGTTTAATTTTTTAATAGTAAAAAGGTGTAGTTCAATTACACAATTAAACAAATACACGATTAAACAATAATAAAATCAACAATTCAACATTTAAACGAATACACAATTAAACAAAAATAAAATGAAATTAGAAAAATCATTCGAATTATATACAAAAGGTAAAAAAAATTTAGTGGGAGCTGTAAATTCTCCTGTTAGGGCTTTTAAATCTGTTGGAGGAATTCCTATATTTATTGATAGGGCAAAAGGAAGTAAAATTATTGATGTAGACGGAAACGAATATATTGACATGGTTTTGTCTTACGGACCAATGATTTTGGGACACCGAAACAGTAAAGTTGAATCGGCCGTAAAAAGTGCCTTAAAAAAGGGAACCACTTTTGGCGCTTCTACAGAAGGAGAAATAAAACTTGCCAAAATTGTTTGTGATGCTTTTCCTGGAATGGATAAAGTGCGATTTGTAAGCTCGGGAACTGAGGCCGTTTTTAGCGCCATTCGTTTGGCAAGGGCTTTTACAGGTAAAAATAAAATTATAAAATTTGCAGGTTGTTATCACGGGCACGCAGATGACATGCTGATTGCAGCCGGATCAGGCTTGGTTACTTTAAGCATACCAGGGAGTAAAGGTGTTCCTGCTGAAGCAGTTGCGAATACGTTGGTTGCTGAATACAATAATATTGACAGTGTTGAACAGCATTTAGCAAAACACAACGATATTGCTGCGGTGATTATAGAACCAATAGCCGGTAATATGGGAGTTGTAAATCCGACAAAAGAATTCATTGAAGAATTAAGAGATTTGACCAAAGCAAGTGGTGTCCTTTTAATTATAGACGAAGTGATGACCGGTTTCCGTTCAAAATTTGGTGGTGCTCAAGAATTATTGGGTATTCAGGCAGATATCACTTGTTTGGGTAAAGTTGTTGGCGGAGGTTTCCCAGTAGGCGCTTACGGTGCCAGAAATGAAATTATGGAAATGGTGTCTCCATTAGGAGATGTGTATCAGGCAGGAACTTTATCGGGAAATCCAATTGCAATGGCTTGCGGAATTGCAACTTTAAATGAATTAAAAAAACAAAATCCATATAAGGATTTTGAAAAAACGGCTTCTTTTTTAGAAAGGGCTTTAATGGATGCTGCTAAAAAAAATGGAATTGATTTGCAGGTAAACAGATTTGGATCAATGATTTCGGCGTTTTTCACGAAAACAGAAGTTATTGATTTTAAAACTGCTCAAACCAGTGATACCAATAACTTTAAAACATTCTTTTGGAGAATGATGGAAAACGGAGTGTTTTTACCTCCTTCTCAATTTGAAGCCTGGTTTTTAGGAACTGCGATGAGTAAAAGAGATATTTATAAAGTAAGATCAGCGATAAATATTGCGATGCAAGCGGTGGCGAAGAAGAAAAATGTAGCAGGTGACAAGTAGCAAGTATGATGCATAATTAAATAGGTAACAGGTAGTAAGTATATGGTATCATGTTGTGAAAATGAATACTAGATGCCAGATACCAAATACAAGATACTAAATACAAAATACCAAACAATGATTAAAAACGATTTATATTTAAGAGCCTTAAAAGGAGAGATAGTTGAACGTCCGCCAGTTTGGATGATGAGACAAGCAGGGCGGTTTTTACCTGAATTTAGAGAAATACGTGATAAATATGATTTTTTTACACGTTGCAGAACTCCTGAATTGGCTTCAGAAATAACCGTTCAACCTTATCGTAGGTTTGGAATGGATGCCGCAATTTTATTTTCGGATATTTTAGTGATTCCTCAGGCTATGAATATTGAAGTAGAAATGAAAGAAGGAGTCGGGCCTTGGTTGCCAAACCCTATTCGTACACAAAAGGATGTTGATGCTGTTTTAGTTCCAGATGTTACTGTTGAATTAAAGTATGTTATGGATGCAATTAAAGCAACCAAACAAATGCTAAATGATGAAGTTCCGTTAATTGGATTTGCAGGTTCTCCTTGGACCATTTTATGCTATTGTGTGCAGGGACAAGGTTCTAAAACATATGATATTGCAAAAGAGTTTTGTTTTACAAAACCAGTTTTGGCTCATATTTTATTACAGAAAATAACGGATACTACGATTGCTTATTTAAAAGAAAAAGTAAAAGCAGGGGTTGATGCTGTTCAGATTTTTGATTCTTGGGGCGGAATGCTATCACCTGTTGATTATCAGGAATTTTCCTGGAAATACATCAATCAAATTATTGAAGCATTAAAAGATGATGCGCCGGTAATTGCTTTTGGAAAAGGTTGTTGGTTTGCTTTGGAAGAAATGTCGAAATCAAATGCTTCTGCTTTAGGAGTAGATTGGACAATTACGCCACAAATGGCAAGAAAATTTGCAGGAAGCAATATGACATTACAAGGCAATATGGATCCTTCTCGTTTGTTGTCTCCTCCAAAAGAAATTAAAAGAATAGTAACCCAAATGATCAACGATTTCGGAAAAGATAAATATATCGTAAATTTGGGCCATGGAATTTTACCAAATGTGCCATTAGAAAATGCAAAAGCATTTATTGATGCCGTAAAAGAATATAAGAGCTAGATTTTACAAATAGTTTCAAAACATACTACTAAAATCTGAATACTAAAAACTAAAAAAATGAATTCAACTTTAATTCAAAAATACAATATCCCTGGTCCAAGATACACGAGTTACCCAACAGTTCCTTTTTGGGACAAAAAAGGGATTGCTGTTGATGATTGGAAAAAAACAGTGGTAAAATCTTTCAAGGAAAGCAATGACAGTGAAGGAATAAGCCTATATATTCACCTTCCTTTTTGTGAAAGTTTATGTACATTTTGTGCATGCCATAAAAAAATTACCAAACGCCATGAAGTTGAACAGCCTTATATAGATACTGTTTTAAAAGAATGGGATTTGTATTGTGATTTGTTAGGGAAACGTCCAAAAATTAGAGAAATTCATTTGGGAGGCGGGACACCAACTTTTTTTTCTTCTGAAAATTTAAAGAAGTTAATAAACGGAATTTTTAAAAGAGCCGACAAATTTGAAATTTTCGACTTTAGTTATGAAGGTCATCCTAACCATACTTCTGAAGAGCAATTGCAAACATTATACGATTTAGGATCTCGCAGAAATAGTTTTGGAATACAGGATTATGATCCTATTGTTCAAAAAGCGATTCATAGAGTTCAAAGTTTTGAACAGGTAAAAAAAGTGAACGATTGGTCTCGGAAAATTGGATATGAATCCATTAGCCACGATTTAATTTTCGGATTGCCTTTTCAAACCGAAGAAAGCATAAGAAACACCATTAAAAACACCGTTGCATTAAAACCGGATCGAATTGCTTATTATAGTTACGCCCATGTGCCATGGATAAAAGGTGTGGGACAAAGGGGTTTTGAAGATAACGATTTGCCAAAAGACAGTGAAAAACGTCATTTATATGAATTGGGAAAACAATTGTTTTTTGATAATGGCTATGTTGAAGTAGGAATGGATCATTTCGCATTGCCAAGTGATTCACTTCATAAAGCTATGGAAGCAAAAAAACTGCATCGTAATTTTATGGGTTATACTGCGGGTAAAACTCAATTGATGATTGGATTGGGAATGTCGTCCATAAGTGATTCCTGGTATGCGTTTGCGCAAAATGAAAAGGATATTGACGATTATACAGAACGTGTAAATGAAGGAAAATTACCTGTTTTTAGAGGACATTTGCTAACAGATATGGATTTAATTATTCGTAAGCATATTTTAAATTTGATGTGTAATCTTGAAACAGAATGGTCCCATGGATTAACGGATCAGGTGAAAAATGAGATTGTAGGCCGTTTAAGTGAAATAATTGATGATGGTTTAATAGAAATTTCGAATGATAAGGCTAAAGTTAAGGAAGAAGGCAGAATGTTTGTTCGTAATGTATGTATGGCATTCGATTTGCGCTTGGTTGAAAATGAACCTGATATTCGAATATTCTCAATGACAATTTAATACCAATTAAAAATACCATTGGTATAAAGCATAAAAAAACCGAACAAGTTGTTCGGTTTTTTTATGTCTAATATTTTTTAAGCTTATTCCTTTAACGTTCTCATATAATTGACAATTAACCATCTGTCTTCTTCTAAAGACAGTTTTTTGTCAAAGGCTGGCATATCGTCTCTTCCAAAAGAAGTTTTGTAAAATAAAGCACCGTCACTTTGTTTTTGGAATTTAGCAGTTGAAAAATCTCCTAAATCACCTTTCATGTCGTCAGCTTTATTTCCATCACCATAACCTTCACTTCCGTGGCAAGATTTACAATGTTTGGAATATAACGATTTTCCAATTGCAGCATCAGTAGCGGCTGCAATAGGGTTTTTCATAGTTTGGTATTTAGCAGGAACAACCCATCCGTTAGTGCTTACTGGTGCTGGTGCTGGTGCTGGTGTTGGTTCTGGTGCTGGTGCTGGTGTTGGTTCTTTAACCACTACTTTAACAGGAGTTTCGACTTCTACAACTTTTTTTGGTTGCTCAGTAACCACTACTTTTGTTTCAACTTGTACTTTAGTGTCTTCGTTTACCTTCGTTTCAGTTGTTTTTTGAGTCACTGTTTTTCCTGGTTCCTTTGTTGTAACAACTGTTGTTGTTGTTTCAACTTGGGCTGGTATTTCTTCTTCAATAACGCCATCTTCTGAGGCAGTAATTGTATCAGTTACCACAGTTTCTGTAACAATGGAATCATTCAGAGTATCCGTTTTTTCCTGTTTTTCTTTTGAGCCGCAATTTATAAAAAGTAGTGAACTGCTTAAAATTACGAAAATAAATAGTTTTTTCATTTTGTTTCGTTTTATTAATTAATTGATAATCAATCCTAACGACACAAAGTTAGCTATGTGAATTAATAAATTTGTTACATAATTTAAAAAAAGACTTACATTATTCATATATTTTTAAAGTTATAATTTTTTAATTTAACGATTTTAAGGATAACTAAAGCAGTAATACAAGTTCTTATTTAAAAGAAATAGCTTTAAATAAAACACAAAAAAACCGAACTTTTAGTTCGGTTTTTTTCTTATGATAACATAAAATTATTCAGCTAACGTTCTCATGTAACTAACTGTTATCCACATATCTTCTTCAGTAATTTTCTTTTCATAGTTAGGCATATCTTTTCTACCTATATAGCTTTTATAAAATAAAGCGCCATCAGATTGAGATTGGAATACTTTTGATGAAAAATCGCCGAGATCTCCTTCTAAATTATCTGCTTTATTTCCATCGCCATAACCTTTGCTTCCATGACAAGATTTACAATGTTTGGAATATAAAGATCTGCCGATTGCCAGATTTTCGCCGCTAGCTTTAGTTGGGTTTTTCATTTTTTCATACTTAGCAGGAACAACCCATCCGTTAGTGCTTACTGTTGCTGGTGCAGGTGTTGGTGCAGGTGTTGGTTCTTTAACCACTACTTTAACTGGAGCTTCAACTTCTATGATTTTTTTTGGTTGCTCAGTAACCACCACTTTTGTTTCAACTTCAACTTTAGTGTCTTCATTCACCTTCGTTTCAGTTGTTTTTTGAGTCACTGTTTTTACAGGTTCTTTTGTTGTAATTTTTGTAACAGTTGTACTTTTTTCAACCGGAGCTTTCTCATCTGTTAAATCCTTTACAATAACTTCTGTATTCGCAATAGTATCAGTATCAGAAATAGTAACAGAATCAATGATCACATTTTCTGTAACAATGGAATCATTTAGAGTATCCGTTTTTTCCTGTTTTTCTTTTGAGCCGCAATTTATAAAAAGTAGCGAGGTACTTAAAATTGCGAAAATAAATAATTTTTTCATTTTGTTTCGTTTTATTAATTAATGGATGATGAATCCAGGATATCATACAAATTTAACATTCTAAGTTAATAAATTTGTTACACAATTCAAAAGGAAACTTACATCATTCATATGTTTTGAAGTCATGAAATCTTTATTTTTTTTATTTTGAAAGCTATCGCATTCTTACTTAATTACTAAAAAAAATTGGTTTAAATAAAACAAAAAAAGGTTTAGCGAAAGCCAAACCTTTTTCTAATTAAGTAATAGTTTAATGATTTTGTCCAATAAATCTAACTAGATTTTTTAGGACGAATCATCAAAAAATTATTCAGCTAACGTTCTCATGTAACTAACTGTTATCCACATATCTTCTTCAGTAATTTTCTTTTCATAGTTAGGCATATCTTTTCTACCTATATAGCTTTTATAAAATAAAGCGCCATCAGATTGAGATTGGAATACTTTTGATGAAAAATCGCCGAGATCTCCTTCTAAATTATCTGCTTTATTTCCATCGCCATAACCTTTGCTTCCATGACAAGATTTACAATGTTTGGAATATAAAGATCTGCCGATTGCCAGATTTTCGCCGCTAGCTTTAGTTGGGTTTTTCATTTTTTCATACTTAGCAGGAACTTTCCATTCTTCTTGTGTTAATTTATTGAAGGAAAAAAGTCCAAAACTAACGAGTCCGATAATCATTAAAATTTTAATTGTTTTCATTGTTTTTCGAATTTTTATTTATATTAATTATTTGTATTTAATTTTGATTTTAAAGTGAATGTATCCACTTTAGTTGACAGTATAATTTTTTTTAGGTTCCGTTCTTAAATTGTCACCCTCGTTTTTTATTTTAAACAAATTTATAATTGTGTAAATAAAATTCACATAAACACCTGACAGTAGTATGGTTAATACCACATACATCCAAATTGGTGCAGCCTTTGTCCATAACATGTGTTCATCGGCCTTTATTTGTTTGTTAAATGTTCCCCAATGAACAGTTTTCTCCTGAATAATATTTCCATATTCGTAATTATCCGTAATAATTGAAGAAATTGTTAAATTACCTTCTGTATTGCCTGCAAAACTTTGAGTCATATCAAATGTATAGGCTCCATCACTAATAGCTCCTTGATTAATGTTCATTTTAGAAAGCATGGCATTAACGTAGGTGGTGATATATACATCGCTTACAGGAGTTTTAACACCTAAACTATCAATTGTGAAAGCGGTAAGTGCTACGGTTTTTACAGAATCAATTATAGATAAATTGAGGTCTAAATGCAAATCTTTAACCATGATGTCCTCTTCTTCTTCACTTAAAGCATCAGTACCATTAAAGCGGGCTCTTAAATTAATATACCCTTCTCCATCAGTATTGTATTTTTGATTTTCAGGAAGAATTAATTGGGCAATACCTTCTTTTGAAGTTTTTGAAGCTCCTAATTGAATCTCTTCATCATTCAAAATATTAAGGAATTGTATTTCAGCCCCAAAAACCGGAACTTTATCTTTTCTGTCTGTTTTATTGTAGCCAATAAAAGATACTTCAAGTAAACGGGAATTATCAGCTTGTTTGACTGTTTTAAAACCAAAACGCATCTTGAAATTACTTAAATCGTTTTCTTGGGCTATTCCATTGGTGCATAGTAATAATGCAGCAATTATTGAAATAAAAAAGGTGTGATTATATAGATTACTTTTCATAATTTTTCAAAATTATTATTACTCTGATATTTTTTTATTGACTTCCTTTTTAACTGTTTTAGGTGCAGATTGGCCATCTAAAATATAGTTCATTGGAACAAGTGGAACTATTTTTCCTATTAATGCGAACATGAGTAAGAATGCTGCCATTCCAGCAATACTTAGTGTAATTTCAACCCAAGAAGCAGAATAGAAAATGTAATCAATTCTAGTATCTTGAATTGGTATATAAGGTGTTTCTAGCGTAGGAATTACTATTAAATATTTATTAAGCCAAACGCCTGCTAAAGCAATTACAGAAGCAATGGTAACCCAGTTAATTGTTCTAAATTTTTTGAAGAATAAAATTCCAATTGGTACTAGAATTCCCACATAATTGGCTAATATAAATTCCCAAAAGTATCTTGTAAATAGCTTGTCTAATAAATTGGTGTCAATTTCTTTATGGCTGAACCATTTTGAAAAATATTCTGTAAAAGTAAAATATCCATAAAGCATTGCTAGAATTAATAAAATAATGCCACCTACTTTAAAGTGTATTTTACGGATATATTTTTCAAGTTTATAAAACTTACGTACTAAATACATGGTTATTATAATAAAAGCAACTCCCGAAAATAATCCACCAACAATAAAATATGGAGCGAAAATTGTGCTATTCCAACCAGGTTGTAGTGTTAAGCTGAAAATCCACGCTAATACAGAATAAGCAACAATTGCAAGTACAATTACCATTGATGACATTGTTCTTGTTATTTTATGTAATCGATCGCGCTGTGTTTTAGTATCGTGATAACCAATAGCTAAAGTTTTGTACATTTTCTTAATCCATTTCGGTATATCACGTTCTTCACAATGATCTCTTAAAATAGCAAAATCTGGAATAAAAGTTAAGTACAGATAAATGAAACAAGCAACTATGTCGGTAATAATTGCTATAATATCCCAGGTTATTGGAGATTGAATTCTAGGATACATAAATAAATAATGTAACCTATCTAATCTTCCCATACATAACAAAATATAAATAGGTCCAATTAGTAATGATAATACGGTTATAATTTCTACAATTCTTGCAATCGCAGTTTTCCAAGGCGTATGAAAAAAGTGTAATATTCCTGAAATAAATGCTCCTGAATAGCTTATGCAAACTAACAAAATAAAATTAACCTCATAAATACCCCACACCACATTATCTCTCATTCCGGTTACAATCTGTCCTTCGGACATTTGTAAATAAAAAGCATAGAGTCCTACTAAAATTATGGCAATTAAGGAACCCATATATATTTTACTTAACATGGAAGTTGTTTCTAATCTTGGCGCAAATTCTTTGAATAATTCTCTTTTTCTAGATTCTATATTCATATTTAAAATCTTTAGTGTTAAATTTTACCTTGTTTTTTTAATTTTTGAACATAAGGAACATCTTTATAACGTTCTTTTACTTCCTCACTTACATCAAATCCATCCTCTAATTCGTACAATTTATCTACTGCAGGTAAATAATATACATTAGGTTTGGTTCCTAAATGTTCTAAATGACGATACCCTTCGCGCTTATTAATCAATTCTGAAAAACGAACTGTTTCAGCTCCGTTTGTTACTATATCTTCGTTTCTATCTCCAAAATAAATGACACCTTCAGGGCAAGCTTGTGCACAATGTGGTAATAAACCTTGTCTTAACAAATCTGGACAAAAATCGCATTTCATTACCGTTCCCATAGTTCCAGGAACGCTTGTTTCTGGAGAATAAGGTTGACTTTTGTCATCGAATTTGGCTTTGTGTTCCCAGTTAAATATACGAGCAGAATATGGACAGCTAGTTACACAGAATTTACATCCAATACAACGTTCGTTGTCAATTAATACAATATTATCTTCTCTTTTAAAAGTAGCTCCAGTTGGACAAACCGTTACACAAGGTGGTTCATCACAATGCATACAGTTTTTTGGAAACCAATATGGTTCTGCTGCAGGATTGTCTTGAAGAAGTTTAATTTTCATGAATTCTTCATGATAATCCAAATTATGACCTTTTTGGCAACCTTCAACACAGCTTCTGGCATTTTTACATTTAGCCAAATCAATAACCATTACAAATTTTCTGTTAGGAATTCCTTTGCGAGATTCTTCAGGCGTAATTAATGCTTCTGGGTATTTATTTATGTTGGAAGCGTCTACTTCAACAATTTTACCATCGGGTGTTAACAATCTAATTTTTTCTCCGGAAGGTTTAGTTTCTTCTTCTTGCGCTGCTAAGTTTGATACAATCGAAGTACCTGCAATTGCAGTAAAACTTGTCATTAAACCTAATTTTAGGAATTTGCGCCTGTCGGTTCCGCCTTTTTCTATTTGGTTTTTTTTCATTTTTTTTTGGATAAGTTTAATCGATTTTGAAGTAAATTCTAAATTGATAGGTCATTTTAAATCGTTTTTCTCTTTTTCATAATGTGGAGTATTCTTATTTGCAAATATGTTAATATTTGACACGATAAAGTTATCGACAAATAGAGGTTTAAACAGTGATAAATGTCACTTTAGATAAATTTATACGAATTTTTATTGGAATATTAAGTGATAAATGTTACATAATGACATTTTAATTTGTATATGCAATGAAATTATATGCACTCCGGATGATTATAGATTGGAAAAAAGTATCCTGAAAAGAAAATAAAAAGACAGTATTTAGTTTGAAAAATGTTAACAAAATTCACACAAAATATGCCTAATCTAAAATAAGTGTTATTTAGGGTAAATAGGTAAGGTTTTATATGAGCCCTAATATTGAGTTTGGGACGTTATAAAATGTTTTTTGAAGTATAAAGGAATCGAGGTTTGTGCAAAATAACTGAATAGGGCCAGGGAATATTAATTTTTGGACTTTATATGAACAGTCTCTTTTATCAATAATTTATTAATTTATTCTTCAAATAGTTTGTGAATAATTTGAAATGAAGTTCGAAATAAATAGGCATAAAAAAACCGAACAAATATATGTTTGGTTTTTTCAATTTAATAAAATTTATTCTAATATTATTCTTCTAAGGTTCTCATGTAATTAACGATCAACCATCTGTCTTCATCTAAAGAAAGTTTTTTTGTAAATTCAGGCATATCATCTCTTCCCATAGTGGTTTTGTAAAATAATGCACCATCAGATTGTTTTTGGAATTCTGCTGTTGAAAAATCTCCTAAATCACCTTTCATATCGTCAGCTTTTGATCCATCACCATAACCTTCTGCACCGTGGCAAGATTTACAATGTTTGGTGTATAATGATTTACCAATTGCAGCATCAGTTTTTGCCGCGATAGGGTTTTTCATAGTTTCGTATTTTGCAGGCACTTTCCACTCTTCTTGAACAAGTGTTGTGAATGAGTAAAATGCAAAAGAAATAATTCCGATAATTGTTAAAATTTTAAATGTTTTCATGTTTTTAATTTAATTTTAAGGTTTAATTTTTAGATTTTGATATTTTAAATAAATTGACAATTAAATAAATGATAATTCCCCATATACCAAATGTCAATAAATTTGGGAATATAAGCAAGAATAAAGGTGTTTTACTTCTTGGGGACCACATGGTTCTTTCATCAAAAGTTGATTCGTCAACAATGAGCTCTCCAATTGGTGCATTTACTATTGCTTTTATGGTTCCAAAGTCATCACTGTCATTCAGAAGCACTTCAATAGCTATAATACCATCAACACCAGGTATTCCTTCTGGTATAGGTACAAGTATTGTGCCGTTTTCATCAGTTTTATTAAATTCTTCAATTAATAAAGGTTTGAACAATCGTTGTATCTGAACTTTTAAATATCGGCCGACAATTACGCTGTCCGTTGATTTATCAATAAAAGTTGCAGTGACGTAATTAATACTGTCTATGGTAACTAATTTAGCATCAATATTTGCATTTTTAAAGCTTAAGCTTTTTGAAGCACCTTTGAATATGTCGTTTCCTTCAAATGCAATTTCAATGTTGTATGTATTTGTGGAATCAGGCTTTGCGGTACTCAAATCTTTGAGGGTAAATCTGCTTTTACCCATCAAATTGGTTTTTGCTTTCCCTAATTCGAGTTGTTCGTCTCCAACCAAATTATAAATAACCAATTCTGCATTAGCAATATCAGTATAGTCACCATCTACTTGACCGGTAGCTTCTAAGTCAAAATAAACTTCTGAATCCATGACTTTAACATAGTTGGCTTTTAACCTAACCTTGCCCTTTTTTGCATTTTGGGAAAAACTTGAAGTGCATAAAAATACACTTAATACAATAAGAAAAAAGTGGCGTGTTATAAATTGATTTCTCATGATTTCGTGTTTTTATTTAGTTCTAATTCTTCTCGTTCATCGGCAGTTCTTTGAATAGGTATTATTGGCACATATCTTACCAGTATGGTAATAATTAATAGTGCCATGGCCAAAGTTGCTACGGTAATTAACCACTCATGCAAACTTGGGAAATAATGGCGCCAAGATTCTGGCACGCCTTGTATTGGTAAAAATGGATGCAACAAGGTTGGCGTAACAATTAAATAACGTTTCCACCAAGAAGTCACTACCACCAATAAACCAATAATAAACATGGGTAACGGTTTTCTTCCTTTTTTAAATAATAAAACAATAATTGGTACAATTAGACCTCCAATAATTACAAACCAAAATAATGGGGCAAATTCACCTGATAACAATACATTTATATGCGTAGTTGCTTCTTTTTTGGAAGTAAGTTGAGGGATTAAGTATTCATTCAAATTAAAGTAGAGATAAACCAAACATACCAATACTAATAATTTTCCTAATTTATCAAAATGAAAATCGGTAATGTAGTCCTCTAATTTGTATGCTTTTTGAAGAACATAAACAACACTAACTAGCGCTCCAACACCTGCAACAGAGGCTCCTGAGATAAAATAGGCTCCCATATTGGTACTATCCCATCCAACTCTAAATAAGGTTGAAAACAACCATGCATCAATAGTTTGTAGCATAAAACCAGCAGGAATAATTAAAATTGCAATAATTTTAATAGACTTAAGTTGAATCTCTTTTTGAGCTTCGCTTCCTGTCCAATTCAAGGAAAGTTTTCCATACCATTTACTTAGTGTTGGTTTTTTTTCTTTATAATATTTATTCAGTAATCCAAAATCTGGCAATAATGGGAAATAAAGCAACAGCAAACTAACCATAATATAAGTAGGAATGATGATCACGTCCCAAGTAATTGGGGATTGCATTCTTGCGTGAATAATTAAGTTTAATAACCTGTCTGGCCTACCCATATCAATTGTTATGGTGAGGCCGGCCATAATAATTGCTGAAACAGAAATTATTTCAGCAATTCTAACAATAGGAGTTCTCCAGGCATTTTTAGTAAGTCTAAGAACAGCTACTGTAACCGTGCCAACAAAACTAGTTGCCACAAAAAACACAAAGTTTGAGATATATACCCCCCACAATGCATAATCGTTCATGTTGGTTACTATTAGGCCTTGTATAACTTGATCTATATAAGCCGCAATTCCCAAAACTATTAAAATAGTTAAAAAAATTGTCCATATAACGCCTTTTTTTCCAAATTTTTGAGGCGCTAAATCATTAAGTAATTTATCGTAATTTTTCATATGTTTAAATTTTATTTTTTAGTGGTAACATATGCTGTTCGCTATTAATCATTCTCTTAGGAGTCAAAATTTGTAAAGCTCGTTTCATAATTATTCAGGGTTGTCAACAGATTTATATTCAGTGTAACGTTCTAAACCCTCTTCAAAATCTTCCAGTCTATCAACAGGCGGTAAGTAATAAACACTTGGTTTAGTTCCTAAACCTTCCATTAATCGATAGCCAGCTTTATCTTTTAATAATTTACTTAACCTAAGTGTTTCTTGTCCATTGGTAACGGTATCTTCATATTTATCGCCAAAATAAAATACGCCGTTTGGACAAGCTGTAACACAATGAGGCAACTCGTTGTTTTGTATCATATGAGGACAAAAATCACATTTATCAACCGTGCCCTTAAGGCTTGGCAGACCTGCGTATGCAGGAGATGCGTGCTCATGGTTAGCGTAAGGCATATTATCCATATTTAAGGTAACTTCGCCCTGGTTAGGCTCTTTCCAATTAAATACCCTGGTTGAATAAGGACAAGCTGCCATACAGAATCTACATCCAATACATCGCTCATTATCAATTAAAACCAATCCGTCCCTTCTTTTGAATGTTGCATCCACAGGGCAAACAGTCACACAAGCAGGGTGATCACAATGCATACAGGTGGTTGGCATCCAATAAGGTGCCGTATCTTCATCCTCTTGCATCTTATAAACCTTAAGCCAGGCATGGTCACCTGTGATGTAATGATTTTTATTACATGAAGTCTGGCATTTTAATTCGTTAGTACATTTTGCCAAATCTATAACCATGACAAACTTTCGGTTTGGCATTCCTTCCCGAACATCATATTTATCAATCTTTCCGGCATGTTCCATTTCCATAACTTCTGAAGAATCTACCTCAATGATAGTTCCATCAGTGGTCATTAATTCCATTTTGTCGCCAGACTTTTTATCTGTTTGTGCAGTTAATTTGGAAGCAAGTTTCGTTAGTCCAACTGCGCCGACTGCGGTAATTAGACCCAATTTTAATCCTTTATCAAGAAATTTACGTCTTGAATCAGTGTTGTTATTTTTCATACATAGTAGTAATTAAAAGGCATTATAGTTTTCTGCCTAACCAATTAAGAAATGATTCATTGGATATATTCTTCTGAATAATTTTTGAATTTTTTATTGCGCTCACTTTTACTTTAACTGCTGTACCGTCAGGTTTTAGCAAAGTTTGGTATTCTTCGTCTTCATCGGGAATGGTAATTTCATTTTCTGAAGATTTCCCAAATCCCAGAATTGGAAGCAGTAAAGTGCTTCCTAAAAGTGGCAGTATGACTCTTCTGGAAAATTGAGTCCCTTTTTTAGTTTTTTTAGTCATAATCAGTAGTATTTAAACAGTAAAACTATTTTGAAATTTAAGAGGCTTTTCTGTTCAAGTTAACTTTAGGTTTATTAATAATTGTTGTTTCTGTTTCTATTGAATGCAATTCAGAAATCGTTGTAAATGTTCTATAAAAATAAGAACAAGAATGTTATTTTTCTATGATAAAAATCATCATTCAATAATTTTTAAACTATTGATTAATAAGGGTTTAATAATTGCTCGGAATAATTACATTTAATTTCAGCTTCTTTTTATGCTAGAATGGTTACATAGTTATGAAATATTTGTTACATAAGGAATTCCTAATGTAGTTATGTCATTCGCATGAGCTCTTTAAATAAATTACTCATAATGGTTGAAATAAATGGAGCTTCATTTTAAATAGAAAAAGCCTTCTAAACAAATTGTTTAGAAGGCTTTTTATGGTACAAGTTTTTTAAAGGATATTAAAAATTGTAATTTCTAGTAATGTTAAATCCAATTAAGACATCTCCATTAAAGAAATCATTTGAATTTTTCACATAATTATGTTGTGGAACAATTCCTTTGTAATTGGTTAAGAAAATTTGGAAAGTGTGTGCTGAAGTTGAAAATTCAGTACCTATGCTAATTCCTGGTTCTGGATTGTTCTCTTTAAACTGTGTAAGCGGTAGGCTATAATCAAATAGAATAGCTGTTTGAGGACTAATTTTAAAACGGCCTCCAAAAGCAATTGCAAACATGTCATTTTCCATTGTAGGTTCTACTCTATTAAAATGAGAAACACTAGGAGCAATTTGAAATGATACATTTGGAGTTATTCTTTTTGCAATAATTAATTGATTGAAAAAAGAATATCGGTCTTGGATATGATAAAATGTACTGTTTTCTGCTTTTCTTGCATTTACAGTCATGTTACCATAATAGGAAACACTAACAGGCATACTGTTAGAACGCGTTTGTCTTAATAGTGCCACTTTCCAGTTAAAATCTTGTAATGTTTGATCTTTAGTTGTTCCAAATCCAATAGTTAAACGCTCATGAATGGCATAAGATAAAGCGATTCTAATGTTTGAAGCACCATACAGTCCTGCTAAATCATTTTTATCACCGTTAATTACACCAAATCTGTGTTGCATTTGTACCTCCAAAGTGTTTTTAGTAAACAAAACATTGGTTGGGTTATCAATAAGTAGCGCACTTTCATAAGCACGTCTCTCCAGTTTTTCTTTTTCTTTTTTTGAATCTTGATCATCGTCTTGTGCAATGGCAAGTACAGGAAACAACAAAAGAACAAGAAGTATTTTTATATAATTTTTCATGTTTTATATCTTAAGAATTAGTTGTTTACTGCCCCCTGGTTTATCCAGGTTTTGATTAACGATATTTTGTCAGTTGCTAAATTCTGGTGACCACCTGCTAGTTTAATTATCAGTGGGCTTCCATCTGCATTGTTTGCAGTTACATATTCAGGAACTAACGCATCGTAAGAATTACCTTCTCTTAAATCCGGATTTAGGCTGTCATCATGGCAAGCAGTACAATTATTGTCTGTAAAAACAGGTTGTATATCAACTCCAAATTTAATTTCAACATAATTTGGATCACCCGGGTCAGTAGGCAGTTCAGGAATTACAGGTTCCTGTATATCATCATAATAACAAGAGTTCATCAATAAACCCCCGCATACAATGATTAAAATTTGAAATATTTTTTTCATAATTTTCTGGTTTAAAATGTTATGAATTAAAAGTTCATAACAAAGTAATATTAAGTATTTAAGTAAAGTTCAGGAGCTTTATACTCCTGAACTTTAAAAATAGCTAAAAATTATTGTAAGGCTAAAATTGATTGTGCAATTAACGCTTGTGCATAAGAAGGGTTGTGAACACCATTACTTTTATCTTCATTTAAAAATAAATAGTTCCATCCAGCGCCGGCATCATTAATTGAGTAAAAAGCACCTTTACCGTAAAAACCAGTACCAGGATAGCCAATAAAATCTTGTTTAAGTTTAACACCATCAACATCCGTCATTATTACAGCGTTACTAGAAGAAACTACATTTCCTCCAACTGCATCTAAAAATACTATTTTACCATCAGCTAATATAGGATCTCCAGTAACTCCATCTCCATCTCTGTCAATTATATAAAAGTACTCCCATCCAACAACAGCATCTAATAATGTTCCTAATGTTGCCATACCAGCTTCATAACCTTCAACTTCAGCTTTAGCACCGTGACATGTAGTACAAGTAGTACTTGCATAATCTGCTGGCTCCCAGTCATGACCTTCTTCTACAGTTGGCATATGACATGCAACACAAGACGTTTTTGTTTTGTGAGCTGCAGTATTTGGGGCTGAAATTCCAGTGCTTGAAAATTCGTAACCTTGTATACCTTCTAATAAAGTAGATTGTGGTCCATGGTGAGGTCCGTAATGTGAACTTGTTATTTTAAAGTATCCATCTGCATCAGCAACTGGTGTTTCAGTTCTTGGTTGGTGACATTGAACACAAGTATTACTTGCGCCTAACATATCACTTTCGTTCTTTGAGTCGATGGTATAAGATGCATCAACATATAATTCAACTGGTGCAAGAGTTCTTAAAGCCATATCGTTTCCGTCATTTGCGAAATCGAAAGAACGGTGTAAATTATGACAGGCTGTACAAGAAATTGCTTGGTCAGAGTTAGAAGAATAAGGTCCAGTTGCATCAATATCCCCAATTGTAAATCTATCGATAAATCCTTGATTGGTATGGCATGATGCACAATTTTCTCTATTTCCATATTGAGACAATTTTTGTCCATTATACATAGTGGTTTCCGTAGCATGTTTTGACCTTGCATAAGCATCATAAATTGCATCTCTGTGGCTGTTGCTATGGCAAGCAACACATTCCGCAATTGATTCTCCGTCAAGACCGTCTATACCGTCAAGACCATCAACGCCATCAATACCACTAATACCATCAGCGCCATCAACGCCATTAGCGCCAGCAGGTCCAACAAGAGTATCGGTAGTACACTGGATAAACATTAAACTTGATGCAAAAACCATCAAGAAACTAAGTAATTTCAAATTTTTCATAATATTAGATATTTGTTTGTTTTTAAATCTTCTATAAAATTAATGGCATTTTTAACATTTTTTTATGATTTAAGTCATCTTTTAGAAAATTTTAAATTGTTGATATTAAGGTAATTATCTTCAGATTAGAATCACTCTAAATAATTTATACTTTTATATGCTGCAATTGTTACAAAAGATAGCTTGAATTGTAATGCTTTTTAATCGAAAAACAGGTGTTTTTGAAAAAAACTGGTTTCACCGTATAATCGCGGCAGTTTTTTTAAATTGGGGAGCTATTAAATTGTGAGATCAATTGAATGTTGAAAATGGAAAATGGTCTTTCTTTGCGAATGTGCAAGCATAAGCTAGACTATATGTGAATATAATAGGGAACTTCGTTTTAAATGAAAAAGCCTTCTAAACAATATTGTTTAGAAGGCTTTTTATGGTACAAGTTTTTTAAAGGATATTAAAAATTGTAATTTCTAGTAATGTTAAATCCAATTAAGAATTCTCCACCCTGTTTTCCTTCAGAAATTCCAGTATTTTTGTTAAACATATAGTTTTGTTGCGGAACAATTCCACTATAGTTTGTTGCAAATAATTGAAATGTATGAGCTGAAGTTCCAAATTCTACACCAAAACTAACTCCAGGAGGAGGGTTGTTGCTATAAAATTCAGTTAACGGTTGGCTATAATCTACAATTATTGAAGTTTGAGGGCTTATTTTATAACGTCCACCAAATGCAATAGCTACCATATCATTTCTCATCGTATTTTCAACAATATTGTAATGGGAAACGCTTGGTGCAATTTGTAAAGATAATTTTGGACTGAAACGTTTGGCAATAATCAATTGATTAAAGTTTGACCATCTATCTTGTAAATAGGTGAAATTATCTTTTGTTCGAGCGTCCATAGTGAAATTACCATAATAAGTTACACTTACAGGCATTTTTTCTGAACGTGTTTGTCTTAAAAGGGCAACTTTATAATTGAAATCTTGTAAACGACCATCTTTAGTAGTTCCAAAACCCAGTGTTACTCTATCATGAACACCATAAGCAACTCCAATACGAATGTTTGCAGGTGCCCAAAATCCAGCCAAATCATTTTCGGTTTTTGGATTGTTAATTAATCCAAATCTATGAGCCATTTGAATTTCTAAAGTATTTTTACCAAATACTACGTTTGTTGCATTATCAATAAGAGTTGTGCTTTCAAAGGCGGCTCTTTCTAACTTTTCTTTAACCTCTTCTTTTTTAGTTTCATCTTCTTGTGCGAATGCAACAAAAGGAAGAACCAATAAAATAAAAAGAATTTTTATATAATTTTTCATAAGTATCTTCTTTAACGATTAATTATTTTTAGCTCCTTGATTGATCCAATCTTTCACTAAATTAGTTTTAGTAGAAGACCATTGTGAACCAGGAGGCATTAAAGATACTCCATCAGTCCCTAAAAGAGATTTGTATAATGTGCTTGCTGTAGCATCTCCTGTAACAACATAACCATTTAAAAGGTTTGTGTAGGAGTTAGAATCTAGGTTAGGAGGTGTATTTCCATTATGACAACCAACACATTGTCCCCATAATGGAGCAATATCAGTAGCATATGAAAGTTCAACAGTCCCATCACCATCTCCATCTCCATTGTCTATTATTTCCTCATATTCCGGATAGGCATCGTAATAACATGAGTTCATAAATAAACCAACAGTTACCAACATTAAAATTTGAAATATTTTTTTCATTTTTAAGTTTTTTAATTAAATAATCTTAAATTTTTAAAAAAAAGTGCAGATTAAAAAATAACCTGCACTTTTAATAAAAAAAATATTATTCTATTTCCATTGTTAGGAAATTAGACATACCATGTCCAATTGCAGCATTGTTAAATATTGCTAAACCGAAAGGTATAGATTCACCGATAACGAATTCAGCATCAGTAGGATCTCCTGTATTTAATTTTCTTCTGATTTCTAATTGCCATCCTGAACCAATGTGTTTAGATTTAATTTGTACTTCAGATCTACCATCAGCTCCTTGTCCACCCGGGTTAATAATTACACTTGGCATTCTTTTGTTACCAAATCCTTGAGAGTAAGCAGGGTCTCCAGCAGGAACAATAGTTCCACCATCATACGTTAAAGTACCATCAACAGCAACTGCAGTAACTGCTTTTGCAGTTCCACCATCAATTTCAGCTTGTGTAATCCAATAGTAATTTTCTCTACTTGGAATAACATATTTTGGTCCACTTAATCCAGTAACATCATCTGTAAATTTCATGCTAGTGCTATATGGTGAAATTCCTTCATCATTTTTTCTTCCGTTAGCAGAAGCTTTTCCAAAATCATCTTCCCATTGAACGAAACCATCATCACAAGCTTCAGCCAATGCATGTCTGTCACGTTTCCAGTGCCAGAAATCTGTAATTTCATTTTGATTTTTCATATAGTGTCTAGTAACTTTTTCTCCTGGTTGAGGGTCTGTTAATCCACCATGACATGTTACAGTACACGTGCCAGCTGTAAATCCTTCAACGTCACCAATTGGGAACATCATACCAAATTTATCTTCATAAAATTTATCATTTTTATGATTTGCATATTTGTTTTCTTGATCCCAAGTATCTGATACATCATCAAAGTACCAAGATTGACGATCTCTACTATCAGTTTCATCTGCCCATTCAAATAATAGGTATAAGTATGTACCATCATGACCACCTCTTAAAGAGTAGCTGTAGCTTTCACCTGTATAAGGATCAAATAAATCAGTAGGTTCAAGAGATAAATCTCCGTTACTTGAACCGTTTAGAGTTATTAATCTGTCTCCTGCAGGTGTAACTGTAGCAGCACTTAATAAAGGTCTCGCTTCATTCCAAACTTCGTCTACGTCACCGTCAAAAGTTGGTGCTGTTGAGAATTTTTTAACTAATAGTACATCTGAGCTAGATCCAACTCCTGGATCAACAACTCCTGGAGTTGTTGCAGGGGTATCATCATGTGTACAACTTGTAAAAGCCAATACGGCCACTGCTGCTAGTAAACTTAATTTAATTTTTTTCATCTTTCTAGTTATTATTATTATTATTCTGGATAAACATTAAACTTGATGCTAAAATCATCAAGAAACTTATTAATTTCAAATTTTTCATAATTAAATATTAGTTTGTTTGTTTTAAAACATGTCAAAGATAGACGAGGTACATAGTTTTTTTTATGACTAAAGTCATATTATTGCAAATTATTAAATACTGATAATCAAGTTGTTAACTGTTTATTTTGATTTTTTAAGTTAATTTGAATCATTTTTAAAGCCATATTTGTTACATTTCAATGTGATTCTTGTTACTTATTAATAAAAAATAATTTGATTTTTGGAATCAATAGTTAAGGTATAATAGCTAAAAAGTTGCAAAGATTAAATTTTACATAATTTATTAATGATTTATAGTGCTGTTATTATGAAAGTCACAATAAATAAATGATCTAATTTTTTAAATTATAATTGCACCAACCAAAAAACAGTTCAAATTTTTTGTAAATTTGCTGAACAAAAACAGATACAATGGCAAGATTCGAAATAAAACTTCCCAAAATGGGTGAAAGTGTTGCGGAAGCAACCATAACTTCCTGGTTAAAAAATGTTGGGGATCATATTGATATGGATGAGGCAATTGTTGAAATTGCTACCGATAAAGTAGACTCAGAAGTGCCCAGTGAGGTGGAAGGAACTTTGGTTGAAATATTATATGATGTGGATGCTGTGGTGAATGTTGGAGAAACCATTGCCATTATTGAAACGTTAGATGAAAGTACAGCAGAAAAAGAAGAAGCCGTTTCTTCTAAAGAAATAAAAGGTGAAGCTGAAGAAATTGAAAAAGAAGTTGAAAATGCCATTGAATCCCAAAGCATTGGAAAGGTTTCCGAATCGGGTAAATTCTTTTCTCCTTTAGTTAGGAACATTGCGACTAAAGAAAATGTTTCCATGGAGGAACTGGAAGCTATCATAGGTACTGGAAAAGATGACAGGGTTACCAAAAATGATATTTTAGCTTATATTGAAAGCGACAGAAGTGCTGCCAAGCCGGTTCACAAAGAAATTATTGCAGAGGTTAAGCAGCCAAAAGCAGAACCAAAAGAAAATGTTAAACCTGCTGCGCCAATATCGGTGAGCGGGGAAGATGAAATTATTGAAATGACCCGCATGGGTAAATTGGTGGCACATCATATGGTGGCTTCCGCTCAAACTTCTGCACATGTGCAGTCTTTTATTGAAGTTGATGTTACCAATATTGTTAAATGGAGAGAACTTAACAAAGACAAATTTTTAGCCCGGGAAGGTGAAAAAATTACCTACACACCCATTTTTATGATGGCCGTTGCCAACACCATTAAAAAATTCCCAATGATTAACATTTCCGTTGATGGAGATAAAATTATCAAAAGAAAAGCAATCAATTTAGGAATGGCGGCTTCATTGGCCGATGGAAATTTAATTGTACCTGTCATTAAAAATGCGGATCAGTTGAATTTGGTAGGAATGACAAGAGCCGTAAACGATTTGGCTAACAGAGCAAGAAAAGGACAACTAAAACCTGATGATATTCAAGGAGGAACCTACACGGTAACCAATGTTGGAAGTTTTGGCAGTGTTTTTGGAACGCCCATCATTAACCAGCCACAAGTTGCTATTTTAGCTTTGGGAGCTGTGCGTAAAGTGCCTGCGGTTATTGAAACGCCTGATGGTGATTTTATAGGAATCCGTCATAAAATGTTTATTTCACATTCTTATGATCACCGTGTGGTTAATGGCTCTTTAGGAGGTATGTTTATTAAAGCGGTTAAAGAAAATTTGGAAGCCTGGGACCTAAAAACCGACTATTAATTTACAATAGTTATTCATGGAGTTATTAATTAAATAATAACTTTTTCGGAGATAAATATCAAACCTGTTCTTTTAATTGAGCAGGTTTTTTTATGATTTGTGCTTAACATTATCTAAAAACTTAAATTAATGACTTAAATTTAAGCATTGCAATAATTACCAATGTCAAAAATTTATAAAGTTTTAAAAAAGAATCGATTAATAGTTTGACTGGTTTAAAAAATTTAAATTTACACCAACATAAAATTTGAAATAAAGATGATTAAAGCGTTTAGAATTGTTACGTTGCTTGAAGGGTTTTCACTTTTAGTGCTGTTGTTTATAGCGATGCCGTTAAAATATATATGGAACCTGCCACAAATGGTGCAGGTAGTTGGGATGGTGCACGGTATCCTTTTTTTATTATTTGTGGTTATGGCAGTCATGGTTTTTTATGAATTGAAATGGAGTTTTAAAACATTGGGAATTGTGATGCTTGCTTCTGTAATTCCATTTGGCGCAATTTATATTGACAAAAAACACTTAACACGATAAAGTATGATTGGGGATATTGAAGTGAAATTTTACATCAATTTTATACAGGAATATTTAATTGATAAGGGAATGACGTTTTTTTGGGCGAGTTTCATAAATTTATCGATAACCCTAATGCTGCTGGGTTTAGCAATACTTTTTTTGGATAGAATTTTGCGTAAAATAATCATTGTAGCCTTTAAATTTTTTTCTGAAAAAACAAAGACAACTTTAGATGATTTCTTGGTTGAAAGTAAATTCCCGAGATACATTGCACATATTATTCCTGTATACATTTTAAAATTCAGCATTCTGTTTGTTTTAGATGGCTATGCATTTTTGATTGAAATTTTCACTGTTGCCGTTAATGTTTATGCGGTTATATTAATCGTTCAAATTATTAGAAGTTTTTTAAGATCTACCCAAAAATATTTACGAACCAAAGAAAAATACAGTGACAAACCTTTGGAAAGTTATATGCAGGTAATCATGCTGTTTTTCTGGGGGGTTGCAAGTATTTTTATTGTGTACCAGTTAACCGGAAAAGACATTATGAGCTTTGCCACTTTGGGTGCCGCTTCCGCAGTGATCTTGTTAATATTTAAAGATACTATTTTAGGTTTTGTCGCTTCAATTCAGGTTTCAGTAAATGATATTGTAAGGATTGGAGATTGGATCACCTATAGCAATTTTGGCGCTGACGGTATCGTTACAGATATTAATTTGGCAACCGTTCGCGTGCAAAACTGGGACAATACTTATACAACCATACCAACATACAGCTTAATTTCCGATTCTTTTCAAAATTGGAGAGGGATGCAGGACTCTGGAGGACGACGTATCAAAAGAGCCGTTTTGATAAAACAGTCCTCCATAAAGTTTTTAACCGATGAGAAAATTGAAGAATACAAAAAAATTCAATTGGTAAAATCTTATATTGAACACAAGCAACGTGAAGTTTTGAAGTATAATGAAAAGACAGCGGCTGACAAATCGGTTTTAATCAACGGAAAAAATCAAACGAACTTTGGTGTTTTTAGAAAGTTTATAGATGCTTATTTACATGAGAATTCAGCTGTAAGCAAAGAACTTTTTTTAATGGTGAGGCAATTAGAGCCAACTTCAAAAGGAATTCCTTTAGAAATATATTGTTTTAGTGGTGATAAACGTTGGGAAAATTATGAAGCCATTATGGCCGATATTTTTGACCACGTCATTGCTTCAGTTCCTTATTTTGATCTGGAAATTTTTGAGGAACCAACTGGTTCAGACTTAAGGTATTTGGCAAAAAAAGAGGAGCTTTAACTCATTTTTACGCCTATTAATTCTCATTTACTTTCAATCGTGCTGTGGTACTTGTGTTTTGATTTGAAAAATCATTTTCCAAATATTTTAAGTATCCCACAATCGCAATCATTCCTGCATTATCGGTGGTATATTCAAATTTTGGTATATAGGTTTTCCAGCCAAATTTATCTTCCGTAGCTTTTAGGGTTTCCCTTATTTCCGAATTTGCGCTTACGCCTCCAGCGATCGCAATATGTTTAATTCCAGTTAATTCAACCGCTTTTTCCAGTTTATCGAATAAAATTTCAACAATAGTGCGTTGAATGGAAGCACAAATATCATTTAAGTTTTCTTCTATGAAATTTGGATTTTCCTTAACTTTTTTCTGAATAAAATATAGAATTCCTGTTTTTAATCCGCTAAAACTAAAATTTAAATCGGCCATTTTTGGTTTTGAGAACTGAAAAGCATTCGGATTTCCCAGTCTTGCATATTTATCAATAAATGGACCTCCGGGATAAGGCAATCCTAAGATTTTTGCCGATTTGTCGAAAGCTTCACCAACAGCATCATCCATTGTTTCGCCAATAACTTCCATAGTAAAATAATTGGTAATTTTTACAATTTGCGTATGCCCGCCGCTTATGGTCAAACACAAAAAAGGAAAGGGTGGTTTTTGCTGATTTTCGTCTTCAATAAAATGCGCTAAAATGTGCGCCTGCATATGATTAACCGGTATAAGAGGAATGTTTAGCGCCAATGAAAGTGACCTGGCAAAAGAGCTTCCAACCAATAAAGAACCCATTAATCCGGGTCCGCGTGTAAAAGCTATGGCACTTAACTGTTTTTTGTCGATATTTGCTTGTTGAATTGCTTGCTGAATTACAGGAACAATATTTTGTTGATGTGCACGGGAAGCCAATTCAGGAACAACGCCTCCATATTTGGCGTGAATTTCTTGGTTTGCAACAACATTTGTCAGTACTTTGCCGTTGCAAATTACGGCAGCGCTGGTGTCGTCGCAAGACGATTCAATACCGAGAATATATATAGATTTATTTTTGACCATTGGTAACATATAAAGGCACGAAAATTGCCATAAAAATGCAAATTTAACGCTTATCAGACGAATTAAAAAAATAGTTTTAAAAATACTGCTTATCCTGGTGCTTTTATTGGCATTGGTCAGTTTTTTATTGTCTCTTTCTTCCGTGCAAACAAGGCTGGGGAAAATGGCTACCGATTATTTAAGAACAGAGTTTAATGTTGACATAAACGTAAAAAAAGTTGATTTATCTTTTTTGGGAAGGGTCGATTTAAATGATGTGTTCGTGAAAGACCATCATGCAGATACGTTAATTTATGTTCACAATTTAACAACATCTGTTTTGAGTTATCAAAATTTGATGAACTTAAAGTTTAATTTCGGTCAAATTTCTTTGGAAGAATTTATATTAAATATGAAGACATATAAAGGTGAGGAAGATGATGCCTTTACCATGTTTATAAATAAGTTTGATGATGGCACAACTCCAGATAAACCTTCAGGGTTTCTACTGACGGCAAGAAGGTTAAAATTAGTGGACGGTTATGTTGAGCTGGTTGATGAAAATAAGGAAAATAACAAACCATTATTTTTTAAAGAAATTAGTGGAAGCGCCAAAAATTTTAAAATTGATGGTCCAAATGTTTTTGCAGATATCAGCAAATTTCATTTTATTGAAAACCATCATGTAGAAGTTCAAAGCCTGTCAACCAATTTTTCCTATTCAAAAACAGCGATGAGTTTTTTGAATACCCAATTAGAAACAGAAAAATCTTCTGTTTCAGCCGATCTAAAATTTACCTATGTAAGAGAGGATTTTTCTGATTTTAACAATAAAGTAATGCTTAATGCCGATGTTAAAAAAGCGGATGTCTCATTGTTGGATTTAAAAAAGTTTTATGGTGAATTGGGAACCAATGATGTACTTCATTTTTCAACAAAAATATCGGGATATCTTAATAATTTTAAGCTGGAGAATCTTGAAATGAATTCTGATAAGCAGGCGTCTATAACAGGAAATTTGCATTTTATAAACTCATTTAACAACGAAAACGGATTTTCGTTGGCCGCTGATTTAACCAAATTATCGTCAAATTATGACCATTTAAAATCTCTGCTTCCAAATATTTTGGGTAAAAACCTCCCTTCATCTTTTGAAAAATTCGGACAATTTACAGTAAATGGTTTTGTCTATGTTACGGATGATTTAATTAATACTGATATCGAAATGCAAACTGATATCGGTAGCGTGATTACAGATTTGGAAATGACGAATATCGGTAATATTGACAATGCTTCTTATTTTGGCCATATCAAAATTAATGAATTTGATTTGGGTAAAATTTTAAATGATTCTATAATTGGCAGGGTTTCTATGGAAGCTGATGTTGACGGAAAAGGTTTTACCTTAGAAAAAATGAATACTTCTGTAAAAGGACTAATTTCTGAACTTCAATTTAAAAACTACAATTATACAAGTATAAACTTAAATGGGGTTTTGAAAAACAAACATTTTGATGGTGAATTGGAGGTAAATGATGATAATATTAAGTTAAATTTTAAAGGGCTGGCTGATTTTTCTAAGAAAAGATACACTTTCGATTTTAAAACAGTTGTTGATTATTTAGATTTAAATACGTTGAACCTTTTTAAACGCGACAGCATTTCTAAAATTAAGGGAGATATTGAAATTAAAGTTAAAGGAAATACTTTAGATGATTTAGCAGGAACCATTGATTTTAAAAACTCATTATACACCAATCAAAAAGACAGCTATTACTTTAAAGATTTCAATATAACTTCTTCATTTGAAGACAGCGTTAGAACCATAACAGTAAATTCAACAGAAATTATAGATGGCTATTTAAAAGGTAAATTTAAGTTTGGAGAATTGGTTAAATTAACTAAAAATGCACTTGGTAGTATTTATTCAAATTACAAGCCTTTTATAGTGACTCCTGGCCAGGAACTGAATTTTAAATTTAAAATTTACAACAAAATAGTTGAAGTTTTTTATCCGGAAGTAACGCTTTCGGCAAATACTTTCATTGCCGGAAATTTAAATTCTGACGATAATTTGTTTAGGCTAAACGTTAAATCACCTGAAATTATAGCATTTAAAAATTCCATTGATTCGCTGAATTTACAAATCGACACAAAAAACCCATTGTTTAATACGCAACTTTCTGTCGCTAAAATAAACACAAAACAGTACAATATATCAAAATTGCAATTAGTGAATATTACCCTTAATGATACTTTATATTTTAGAACTGAATTTTTAGGCGGAGACAACAATACGGAGAATTATAATTTGGCATTTTATCATACTTTTAACAAAGAAAATAAATCGGTTTTCGGACTTCAAAAATCAAATTTTACCTTTAAAGATACCAAGTGGATTATCAATCCTGACGATAATTTTGCCAATAAACTGGTGTATGACGATAAAACAAAAACATATGATATCAGCCCGTTTTTAATCACTTCAAAAAATCAAAAAATTGAATTTTTCGGACAAATAAGGGATACTATTTCAAAAGATTTAACCTTTAAGTTTGAAAAGGTGAATCTTGCCACTATTACCCCTGAAATTGATAGTTTAAAATTAAATGGTGTCTTAAACGGCTCCCTGAATTACAAACAGTTAAATGATGTAATAAAGCCAACCGGAAATTTTTCAATAGCTGATTTTAAAGTTAATAATTCCTATCAGGGGAATTTAAAAGTAGCTATTGAAGGCAAAAATTCAATAAGAAATTATGGCGTCAATATTTCATTGGAAAGAGACAACAGCGTTAACCTTTCAGCGGTTGGAGATCTTGATTTCACGCCTAAAAATCCAACAATTGATGTTGAGGTAGAATTCCAAGAATTTAAATTAGATGCATTTAGTCCCTTAGGAAAAGATGTTTTTTCAAATATTAGGGGTTTTGCTTATGGAAATGTCCATTTAACAGGCTTGCTGAATAATCCTGAAATGGAGGGAGAATTGTTTTTGGATCAGGCAGGTTTGTATTTCCCTTATTTAAATGTTGATTATGATTTTGAAGGAACCAGTGTTATTTCGTTAAAAAATCAAACTTTTAATCTTGATGACGTTCAAATTAAAGACAAAGCATTTAGTACACGAGGAAAATTAACAGGAAGCATCAGTCATGTTAATTTTGAAAAATGGAGATTGAATTTAAACGTAAATACCAAAAATTTATTGGTGCTCAATACAATTGAAAAAGAAAGTTCAGTTTATTACGGCACCGGATTTATAGAAGGATATGCAACCATAAAGGGACCTACAGATAAGTTGGTTATCGATGTTGTTGGCAGAACTAAAAGAGGCACGCACCTAACAATTCCTCTCAGTGACGTAAAAACGGTTGAATCTTCTGAATTAATTCGCTTTGTCAATAAAAGCAATCCGGAAGAAAATGAAAAAACAAGAAGGGAGTTTATTTCCGAAAAACTAAAAGGACTGACTTTAAATTTTAATATAGATGTGACTAAAGATGCTGTTGTAGAAATGGTTTTGGATAAAGCAACAGGCAGTTTTTTAAGAGGAAGTGGAACGGGAAATATACAAATTTCACTTGATACCAAAGATAGATTTGAAATGTATGGCGACTTTTTTGTTGACAATGGTATTTATAATTTTAAATATGGCGGATTTATCAATAAACCCTTTATTGTTAAAAGAGGTGGAAGCATTTCCTGGAGCGGCAATCCGTTAACTGCCAATATTAATATTGAAGCTGTTTATAGGGTTTCGGCAAATCCAAGATCATTATTGGAAAATATTTCCTCAAGCAGAAAGATTCCTATTGATTTGGTAACCCGTTTTTCTGGAGAATTATTCAATACACAAAGAGAATTTGATATTGAGATTCCGAATGCTAGCTCAACAGTGTCTTCAGAGTTGTCATTTAAGTTAAACAACAATAGTTTAAACAGTAAAACAGTGCAATTTATTTCATTGTTGATTTCAGGAAGTTTTTATAACGAAAGCGATTTAGGCGTTAACAGCAGTACTGCTTTGTATGGAACCGGTTTTGATGTCCTTTCAAATGCCTTCGACAATATTTTTAACCAGGGGAACAATCGTTTTAAACTGAGACCTGAATATACAGTTGGAGAAAGAGGTAAAGTGGACAATTTAAATATAGAAGACCAATTAGCCATTGATTTAGATTATCAGGTAAATGACAGAATTATTATAAACGGCAAAGTGGGAGTTCCTATGGGTACCAGCAGCCAGACTAACATTATTGGGGAAGTAAATGTTGAATTTTTATTGAATGAAGAAGGAACCTTGCGATCGTCATTATTCAATCGGCAAAATGAAATTCAGTATTCTCAAGAAGAAGAAGGATATACACAAGGAGTAGGGTTAAGCTATCAAATAGATTTTGATAACGGTAAAGAATTGCTTCGAAAACTAGGGTTAAGAAGAAAAAAACAGAATGATTCAATTAATGGTTTAAAACCTCTTGACACTATTGAAAAGATAGATAAATTATTAAAATATAAAAATAGAAAAGATGAATAAACCAACATTGGTAATTTTAGCTGCCGGAATAGGCAGTCGCTACGGCGGATTAAAGCAATTGGATACATTTTCAGAACAAGGAGACACCATTTTAGATTTCTCAATATATGATGCCGTTAGGGCGGGATTTGGTAAAGTTGTTTTTATTATCAGAAAAAATATTGAAGCAGATTTTAAGGCGTTTTTCGACAAAAAATTAGCAGGTAAAATTGATGTGGAATACGTTTTTCAGGAATTGGAAAACATTCCGGAAAAATACAGAGATAACAATCGCGAAAAACCTTGGGGAACAGGTCATGCCTTATTGATGGCTAAAGATGTTGTAAAAGAAAATTTTGCAGTAATCAATGCCGATGATTTTTATGGAAGCGAGGCTTTTAAAGTAATGGCTGATTCCTTAAAAGAAATGGATCCTGAATCCACCGATTTTAATATGATGGGTTATGTATTAAAAAACACCATTTCCGATTTTGGATCTGTTTCTAGAGGCGAATGCAGCGTAGATAAAAATGATTTTTTAACAGGCGTTACCGAAAGAACACATATTGAAAAGGCAAATGGAGTGCTTAAATATAAAGATGAAAATGACCATTTATTTCAAATTTCAGAAGAAACCATTGTGTCTATGAACTTTTTCGGATTTACACCAAAATACTTTGAGTTGTCGGAGTCTTTGTTTGAAGAATTCTTGACAAAAAACTACAAAGAACCAAAAGCGGAATTTTTCATTCCATTAGTCATCAATCATATTATTGTCAATAAATTGGCAACTATGAAAGTTTTAAAATCTAATGCACGCTGGTTTGGGGTTACCTATAAACAGGATAAAGATTATGTGACTTCCGAAATTCAAAAATTGAAAGACAGTGACATCTATCCAATTAATTTATGGTAGCCATACATCATGGAAAATAGCAAGCATAAAACAATTTTCATTTAAAATTTAATTATAATTTCGCCTTTCAGTTTATGGGAAACAAAGTAAAAAAAATAGGATTAATGACTTCTGGTGGCGATGCTCCAGGGATGAATGCAGCAATTAGGGCAGTTGTTAGAGCCTGCACTTATTACAAAGTTGAATGTGTTGGTATTTATAGAGGCTATCAGGGGATGATTGAAGGAGATTTTGAACCGCTTACGGCACGTCATGTCAGTAATATCATAAACAGGGGAGGAACCATACTAAAAACGGATCGTTCTAAGGAATTTAGAACTATAGAGGGGCGGAAAAAAGCCTATGACCATCTAAAAAATGCAGATATAGATGCTTTGGTGTTAATTGGGGGTGATGGAACTTTTAATGGAGGAATTGTTTTTAATAGCGAATATAATTTTCCCTGTATTGGAATTCCCGGAACAATTGACAACGATATTTTTGGAACAAACTATACCATTGGATATGATACTGCTTTAAATACCATTGTTGAGGTAATAGATAAAATTAGAGATACTGCGAGTTCACACAACAGGTTGTTTTTTGTGGAGGTTATGGGGCGTGATGCAGGTTTTATTGCATTAAATGCCGGAGTTGGTGCAGGAGCAGAGGAAATCTTAATTCCGGAAGAGAATTTAGGGTTGGAACGATTGTTGGAATCCTTAAAACGCAGCAAACGTTCAGGAAAATCATCGAGTATTGTGGTGGTGGCTGAAGGCGATAAAATTGGAAAAAATGTATTTGAACTGGCCGATTATGTAGAAGAAAATTTACCGCAATATGAAGTTAGGGTTTCTGTATTGGGACATATGCAAAGAGGAGGCGCTCCAAGTTGTTTTGACCGTGTTTTGGCAAGCAGGTTAGGGGTAAGGGCAGTAGAATTGTTACTGGACGGTAAAACCAATTTAATGGTGGGTTTAATCAATAATGAAGTTGAAACCATTGAACTGGAAAAAGCTGTGAAAGGCCGACATGAAATTGACAAAGAATTATTGCGCGTTAGTGATATCATGTCCATTTAACAAAAAAATAACAATCTCCTATGATCTGATGATGCTGCTTTTTGTGAATAAAATAAAAGACAGCTTTGAAAGATTTTGAAGATTATAGCAATTTAAATTGAATGATTAAAATTGGAATAAATGGCTTTGGAAGAATAGGGCGCCTGGCTTTCAGAACTGCAATGAATAAAGAAAATATTGAAGTAGTCGCCATAAACGATTTGCTTGATATTGATCACTTGGCCTATTTATTAAAATACGATTCGGTACACGGACGATTTAAAGGAACCATTGAGGTAAAAGACAAAACAATGGTTGTAAACGGAAAACCCATTCGGATTACAGGCGAAAGAAATCCGGAAGATATTCATTGGGAAGAAGTTGGTGTAGATTATGTTATTGAAGCTACTGGATTATTTACCGATAGAGATAAAGCGGTATTGCATCTTAAAGGAGGTGCAAAAAAAGTAGTGATTTCAGCACCGTCAAAAGATGCTCCAATGTTTGTAATGGGCGTAAACCACACAAAACTTTCCAAAGACGATCTCATTTTTTCAAATGCCTCTTGTACTACAAACTGTTTGGCACCAATAGCGAAAGTATTGCATGAAAATTTTGGAATTATTGAAGGCATTGTAACCACCGTTCATGCGGTAACTGCAAGCCAAAATACAGTTGACGGTCCAGAAAAACAATGGCGTAGAGGTCGATCTGCATTAAATAATATGATTTCCACCACCACAAATGCGGCAAATGCGGTAACTAAAATTATGCCTGAATTACAAGGTAAATTATTGGCGATGGCAATAAGGGTTCCTATTGCAGATGTTTCATTGGTCGATTTGACGGTAAGGTTGGAAAAAGCAACTTCTTATCTTGAAATTAAAGAGGCGATGAAAAAAGCATCTGAAAATGAATTGAGGGGGGTTTTGGGATATACGGAAGATGAGGTGGTTTCGCAGGACTTTGTATCAGAGCCACGAACTTCAGTTTTTGACGCAGCTGCGGGATTAGAACTCAATAAAAATTTTTATAAAATTATTTCCTGGTATGATAACGAATATGGATATGCAACTAAAATAATTGAATTAATTGAATACGCTTCATCTCTAGAATAAGAAAAAATGACGGTTAAAATAATCAGTTTAATCTCAAAACTTTTAGATATAAACAAAATTATTTTTATAACATGATAAAGCTTAGAACTTTGCGCTTAGAACTTAAAACTCAATAATAAAATATGGAAATAGCAATTATTGCCCATGATGGTAAAAAAGCCGAAATGATTCAGTTTTTAATGGATTTTAAATCTTTAATTATGGCGAAAAAAATTAAGTTGGTATCAACAGGAACTACTGGTAAAAATGCCGAAAAGGCAGGGTTTGAAGTGGAGAAATTTTTATCTGGCCCTTATGGTGGAGACGCTCAAATAGCAGCGCGTGTTGCAGAAGGAAAAACAGATATGATTTTCTTTTTCAGGGATCCGCTTGGTATGCATCCCCATGAACCGGATATCGCGATGTTAATGCGTTTATGTGATGTCCATAATGTTCCTTTGGCAACAAATCCAGCAACCGCCGAACTATTAATAAAATCTGTTTAAGTTTTATATAACAGCAATCATAGATATTTCAACATTTACAAATTTAGGTAAATTACCAACTTCTACAGTTTCGCGTGCAGGTTCATTTCCAGCTTCAAAATATTTACCATAAATGGAATTTATTTTTGAAAAATCGTTCATGTTTTTAATAAATATGGAAGTTTTTGCCACGTTCTCAAAAGTCATTCCGGCTTCAGCCAAAACAATTTTTAAGTTTTCCATTACTTGTTTAGTTTCCTCTTCAATGGTATTTGTGACCAATTCCCCAGTTTTAGGATTGATGGCAATTTGACCTGAAGTGTATAAAGTATTTCCTGCCAATACTGCCTGATTGTATGGCCCAACCGGAGCCGGTGCGTTTTTAGTGTTAATTATTTTTTTCATAATCTGTAATTTTAGTTAAATGTTAAAATATTAAATGTTAAAGTTAAGATATTAAATGTTAAAATAGAATAGAAAAGAGGCTAAAGACTATAGACCAAAGACTCAAAAAAATAGTAGAAGTTAAACGAATCAAATTCCCCTCTTGGAGAGGGGTTAGGAGTGTGTAAAAACCGGTCAACACTAATCAGGGAAGTTCAGGTTTCAAGTAAAAATCCAATATACCAGCAATCCAATATACCAGCAATCCAAAATACTAACAACTCAAAACTAGAATAGCCTTCTGTCCGGAACTTGTCTCTTATCGTATTTTAAATCACTAAGCATAGATGATTTTACACCAATAAAAAAGTAATAGGTTTGTCGGTCCCCAAATGGCACCCAGTTAAAATTAAGTTTCCAACTGTCCAAATCACGTGAAAAACGTAATTGGGTATAGGTAAATCCTTGATTTTTTATGTCATAACCCGATGAAACGCCAACATTCCATTTGGGTGTCAATTCAACATCTCCTGAAAACATAAGTGAATTTGAAGTAATTTCTTGCTGTCTGTTGGAATTATTATAATTTAAAGAATACGCTAATTTTAAAGTCCAGGGTATTTTTGATTGGTATAGTTTGGTTTCTTTAACTTTATTTTTATCAGATGATTTATTGTCCGTTTGTTTATTGGTAACATCTAAATCTTCACCAAAAATGCCTTCAGAGTTATTTTGTTGTGCTTTTTTTTCCTCTTCAGATTTCTTGCTTTTATCATCTTTTTTACTTGAAAGCGAATAATTCATGGTGATACCTGCATTGGTAAGTCGGAATAAACTGCCTCCGTTATTGATGTTAAACGTATTTATTTTTCTGCCGTTTGCGTCAATGGCGTAAGGATCTAAGGTTGCCCTAACATTCAGGCTTAGTTGGTCTTTGAAAATTCTTGTACCTGCATTTACGCCAACGGGACTCCATTTTAAAGAATCGGCTGCCATATTATAACTGGTGTTAAAATTTAAATTGTTGAGCAAAATAATCTTTTTAGCTTCAGCTTCAGTAGAATCTTTTTTTCTGACTTTTGCTTCCAAATTATTATCTAATGAAAAATTTAAACTATTTGAAATACCGGTTCCCGGGCTTCCATAGATTCCATTTTGAAAAGGAGAATATTCCAGATAATCATTTGGATCTGCAGTTTTTTGCACACGCTCATTGTAGCTGCTAAAATCTGGCCTGTAGCTATAGGAAACGCTTGGCCTTACTACGTGACGTATTGCCTCAAGATTCCCTTTTTTAAATTTAAACATCCCGTAAAATGTGGTTGATAATGAAAGTGCTCCCGAATATTCCCTAAAGGAACTAAAACCGGTCACGGTATCAGTAACAACGGCATTATTTACATCATCAAAGGTTTTGCTAAGTCGGTCAAAATACCAAACTTCTTTATAGTTAGCACTTGGTGAAAGTGTAAAAAACTTTAAAGCTTTCATATTTGTATTTAAAGAAATATTTTGTTGGATACCCGATTTGGCATCCTGAAACATCTCTTTTTTGAAGAATAAAGAATCCTGAGTATTAATTCTATTGTCTCCTTTCAATGAGTAGGTCAATCCTGTTTTTTGAAGGGCATTTGTTTTAGCTCCGTTTTTACCGGTAAAAGGATAAATTCTATCCATATTAACCTGCAAAGAAGGAAGCGTCATGTCTATTTCTTCGGTATTCGTATTTTGTGAATGCGTAACAGACAAGGACATGTTAAAAGGCGTCCCCACAAACTTTTTATAATAGGAAACAGATGAACTTAGGTTGTTAGTTAAAAAAGCGTTGGTATTGTATTCATTAAGGGATTCCCTGTAATATTTACTGCTTCCCAAATTAACAGAGGCTGAAAACCTTGAATTTGGACTTGCTTTTGTGTCTTGACTATGGCTCCATCGAATGTTGTAATTGGTTGATTTTGAATAATCGTCAAAACCCCTAAGGCTATTGATTAAGTTTTCATATTTAAAATTAAAATTTCCCGAAAATCGGTAGCGCTTCGCATATCCCGATTCAGCCCTTATTCCCCAACTCCCATTGGTATAAATGTCGCCCAATAAAGCCAAATCAAAATTATCGTTAACCACAAAATAATAGCCGCCATTTTGTAAAAAATATCCTTGTCTGTTATTTTCACCCCAAGTTGGCATTAAAACCCCCGAAGTTCTCCCTTTGGTTAAAGGCACATAGGCAAAAGGCAACACAAGCGGCGTGGGAACATCGGCAATAACTAACTGACTAGCGCCGGCCACTAATTTTTTATCCTGAATAAATTTGGCTTTTTTGATAGCAATATAGTAATCGGGATGTTCTTTTTCTGAAGTAGTAAGTTTTATATTTTGTATAAAAACTACGGAATCATTGTGTTTTTTGCTGACTTCCCCTCTAATAAAAATTCCTTGCTGTTCGGTTCTTAATCCCCAAATCTTAGCTTTTTCGGTTTTAAAATTAAATTTTATGGTATCTTGGGTAGATTCTTCAGAGCCCTGTTTAAAAACCGGTCGTTGAGAATAGTTCCCAATGCTGTCTTTAATTCCTTTTGCGGTAATAATGCTGGTATTGTTGTCTATTTCTATAAATCCGGCAGTTAAGTCAATATCATTATAATTGACATGCGCGTTTTTATACAGCAATACTTTTTTGTTTTTTAAATCTTGCCTAATTAAACTATCGGCATTATGGACAATGATACTTTCAAGAAATTCTTTGGGTTTGGCAATAGAATCTTTTGGCTTTAGGGACAATGAATCTTTTGATTTTAAAGCCAATGAATCTTTTATGGGAATTCTTATCGTATCTTTGAGTGTAACCAAAATATTTTCGGAAGCTTTTTCCTTAATTTCTTGAGTGTAAGCTGTAAAATTGACAATACTAAAAATCATGATCAGCAAATATAAAAAACGGCTATTTTTACAAGGCTTTTTAATAATGAATTTTTTATAAAAATGTCTTTTAGATTGGGTTGATAGCATAAGTTTTTTTACATTAGCTTCCTAAATAATCAACCACATTATTGATTGGTTGTAAATGTATGGCTTAATATTTGAAACACAAATATCAGTCGCCAAAAATAACTAAAATTATTGATGAACTCGTGACTCTTAATTTAAAAATAAAAGTACAATGAAGCATAGTATCTTTTTGGTGTTTTTTATGGCGTTTCTTTTTAATAATCATTCGATTATTGCTCAAAAAAAGGAATTTATTGTAGTTTTAGATGCCGGGCATGGTGGCAAAGACCCTGGCAAAGTAGGGAGTAACCATGCCAAAGAAAAGGATATCGCCTTAAAAATTGTATTACAGGTTGGTGAAATACTGGAAAAGGAAAAAGAAATTAGAGTAGTTTATACAAGAAAAACAGATGTATTTGTTGATTTATGGGAGCGCGGAAGAATTGCCAATAAAGCAGATGCAGACTTGTTTGTTTCCATTCATTGCAATGCACACAACTCACAAGCATCCGGTGCTGAAACCTGGGTGTTGGGAACGCATGCCAATCGTCAGAATTTTGAAGTTGCAAAGGCTGAAAACTCAGTTATTTTAATGGAAGACAATTATGAAACGAAATATAAGGGATTTGACCCACATTCACCGAATTCCGTAATTGGCTTAACGCTTATGCAAGAAGAATACCTAGATCAAAGTATTCAATTGGCAAGTATTATTCAGGAAGGACTTACAAACAATTTAAATCTATTGGACAGAGGTGTGAAACAGGCCGGTTTTGTTGTATTATATCAAACGTATATGCCAAGTGTTTTAATTGAAACTGGTTTTTTAACAAATACAGTTGAGGGAAGCTTCTTAAATTCTGTAAATGGACAGGGTAAATATTCTAATTCAATTTCTTCCGGTATTTTAAAATACATTCAGCAGCTAATATTAAATACGGTGGTCAATACCAATGTTGCTAAAAGTGAAACCAACACGGGAGCAAAAAGCACAGCTTCCACCTCCAATAATGCAAGTAATATTTTTAATAATATTGAATTTAAAGTGCAAATTGCTTCGGGTTCAAATAAGGTACAAACGAAATCCTATAATTTTAATGGACTCAAAAATATTGAACGTGTTAAAGTTGATGGCAGTTATAAATATTATTTGGGTAGTACATCCGATTATAATGAAATAAAAAAGATACAGGAATTTGCTAAATCTAAAGGATATTCGACTGCTTTTATTGTGGCATTTGAAAACGGAAAAAAAATAGCTGTTGAAGATGTTTTTAAAAAATCATAGCTTGTTTTTTTTACAACTCCCAAAAATAATTAGTAATATTGTTCCAAATAAATTGAATTGATTTGAAAATTACCAGAGAGTTAAAAACAGGCATTGTTGCCGTTGCTGTAATCGCCTTATTTATATGGGGATTTAATTACTTAAAAGGCCTTAATATATTTGATGCCGCTTTAAAAACGTATTTTACGGAATATAGTAATGTGGAAGGCCTTAATACATCTAGTGTTGTTACTTTAAACGGCTTGGAAGTAGGTAAAGTTATTGCGGTAAAGTTCAATGATGATCCCGCGAAACGCGGTTGGTTAACCGTTGAATTTAGTGCTGAAACGGATTTGGAGTTTTCAAAAAACAGCATTGCTAAAATTTACAGTGCCAGTTTAATGGGAGGGAAATCATTGGCAATTGTACCTTCCTATGAGGGGGAAACTGCAAAATCAGGAGATTTTTTCAAAGGTGAAACAGAAGCAGATGTTATAACTTCAGTAACTGAAAACTTAAAACCACTTTTTGCAAAGGTTGAAAATGCCGTTGTAAGTGCAGATTCTGTGTTGGTTGGCTTAAATGAAATTATGGATGCCAAAACCAGGGCCGATTTAAAATCGAGTATTGCACAGTTAAATGCCACAATTTCAAACTTTAACGCCATTTCCAAATCAGTAAATGAAATGGTGGCGACCAATAAAGTTAAAATAAGCAATACGTTAACCAACGCAGAGTTAATGACTAGTAATTTTGCGAAACTTTCAGATTCCTTAGCGAATTCAAACCTTGGGGTAACTATTAAAAATTTAGAAACTACCGTAAATAATTTAAACGGAATTTTAGCAACTGTTGAATCGGGTGAAGGAACTTTGGGTAAATTATTGAAAGATGAAGCGATGTATAATAACCTTACGAGCGCTTCAAAAGAATTGGATGAATTATTGCGCGAAATGAAATTACATCCAAAACGTTTTGTTCACTTTTCCTTATTCGGAAAAAAGGAAAAAACGTATGTACCTGAAAGTAAGCAAGAAGAGTAAAGAGTAAGAGCTGTTATTCAAAAAATTAAAATATTGAAAATAACAATAAACTAAAATGTATGAATTATATTGATAACTTAGTATTTGCAATTATTTTAATTATTGGAATTGGGTTTTTCGTAAAAAACAGCAAAAAAATTATCAGAAATATCAAACTCGGCAAAAATATTGACAGATCCGATTTGCCGAAAGAACGTTTTAGTAATATGCTGAAAATTGCTTTTGGGCAATCAAAAATGGTAAAACGTCCAATCGCCGGTATTTTACACATCATAGTTTACGCAGGTTTTATCATTATCAATATTGAAGTTGTTGAAATAATAATCGACGGGCTTTTTGGAACACATAGAGTTTTATCGTTTTTAGGAGGTTTTTATAGCTTCTTAATTGGATCTTTCGAAATATTGGCGCTTTTAGTATTGGCATCAGTAGTTATATTTTGGATTCGTAGAATGGTTTTGCAAATTCCTCGTTTCTGGAATAAAGAAATGAAAGGCTGGCCTAAAAATGATGCATTGAACATTTTATATTTCGAAATGGTTTTAATGTCATTGTTCTTAATAATGAACGCGACAGATGTTCATTTTCAGGAAATGGGTTTTGGGAATCCTATAAGTCAGTTTTTAGCACCAATCTTTGATGGACTAACATTCAATAATTTACATATTATTGAACGATCAGCTTGGTGGTTTCATATTGTTGGTATTTTTGTGTTCTTAAATTATTTGTACTATTCAAAGCATCTTCATATTTTATTGGCATTCCCAAATACTTATTATGCAAATTTGAAACCCAAAGGACAGTTTACTAATTTAGAAGCTGTGACCAATGAGGTCAAATTAATGATGGATCCAAATGCGGATCCGTATGCAACTCCTGAAAATGGAGAAGCAGTTCCCGAAAAATTTGGAGCCAGTGATGTGGCCGATTTAAATTGGGTGCAATTAATGAATGCATATACTTGTACTGAGTGCGGAAGATGTACTTCTTCATGTCCTGCAAATATTACAGGAAAAGAACTATCTCCTCGTGCTATTATGATGAAAACAAGAGACCGATTGGAAGAGGTTGGGGCAAACATTGATAAAAATGGCAAATATATTGATGATGGCAAACAATTATTAAACGATTATATCACGCCAGAAGAAATTTGGGCCTGTACAAGTTGTAATGCCTGTGTGGAAGATTGTCCTGTAAATATTGATCCACTATCAATTATTATTGATTTACGACGTTATTTGGTGATGGAACAGTCAGCTGCACCACAAGGATTGAATATGATGATGACAAACATTGAAAACAACGGAGCGCCTTGGCAATATAACCAAATGGACCGACTTAATTGGAAAGAAGAATAAACTACTAAATAAAATAAATACTAACTATTGAGGTGTTTGACGATGGTCAGCATGAATAAAAATATTTAAATTAGCAGAAAATGAATGTACCTACAATGGCTGAAATGACGGCACAAGGTAAACAGCCTGATGTTTTATTTTGGGTCGGATGCGCCGGAAGTTTTGACGACAGAGCAAAAAAAATCACGAAAGCTTTTGTGAAAATATTAAATAAGGCAAATATTAAATTTGCTGTTTTGGGTACAGAAGAAAGCTGTTCGGGTGACCCTGCAAAAAGATCGGGAAATGAATTTTTGTTTCAAATGCAGGCAATGACCAATATTGAAGTACTCAATGCCTATGAGGTCAAAAAAATAGTAACTGCTTGTCCGCATTGCTTCAATACGTTAAAAAATGAATATCCTCAACTTGGAGGAAAATATGAGGTATATCATCATACCGAATTCTTGAAATCTTTATTGGACGAAGGAAAAATCACCATAGAAGGCGGAAAATTTAAAGGCAAACGTATTACTTTTCATGATCCTTGTTATTTAGGAAGGGCAAACGATATTTACGAAGCGCCACGCTCTTTGATTGAAAAACTAGAAGTTGAGTTGGTTGAAATGAAGCGTTGTAAAACCGATGGGCTTTGTTGTGGTGCCGGTGGTGCCCAAATGTTTAAAGATGCTGAAAAGGGGGAAAAAGAAATTTATGTGGAACGCACAGAAGAGGCCTTAGAGACAAAACCAAATATTATTGCCACAGGTTGTCCTTTTTGTAATACAATGATTACAGACGGGATAAAAGCAACTAACCAAGAAGATAGCGTTGAGGTGTTGGATATTGCTGAATTAATTGCCAACGCCGAAGATTTATAAATTTCTCTGAAAAACAGCTATTGAAAAAATTGAACCATGTTTAAAATCTATGTGAAAGCTGCTCGCTTAAGAACGCTGCCTTTGTCCGTTTCGGGAATAATTGTAGGAAGCTTTTTGGCAGCATCTCATGGCTATTTTAATTGGATGATTTGTTTGTTGGCATTATTAACTACGGTTGGCTTTCAAATTATTTCCAACTTTGCCAACGATTATGGCGATGGTGTAAAAGGAACAGACAATAGTGATAGAATTGGGCCCAAACGTGCCATTCAAAGTGGGGAAATTTCACCGAAACAATTGTTGAAGACCATTAAAATAACAAGTTTTTTAACTTTGTTTACCGCTATTTTACTTATTTACACTGCTTTTGGTAAAGACGATTTTGTAAACTTGCTGGTGTTTTTTGTTTTGGGAATAGCAAGCATAGCTGCGGCCGTTAAATACACCATGGGTAAAAGAGCTTATGGATATAGCGGATTCGGAGATTTTTTTGTATTCTTGTTTTTCGGATTGCTTAGTGTTTGCGGTAGTTATTATTTATTCGTAAATCATTTGGACTTAACCATTCTTTTACCGGCCTGTTCAATTGGTTTTTTGAGTATTGGGGTGTTAAACTTAAACAATATGCGAGATAGCGTATCAGATGCTAAATCCGGGAAAAACACCATAGTGGTAAAAATAGGAGTGGAGTTTGCCAAATACTATCACTATTATTTGTTGATTGCTTCATTTTTATTTGCCTCATTCTATTCATTTGTTTTTTATAAATCTTGGCATCAATTAATATTTATACTGGCGTATTTTCCAATTGCAAAACATTTTTTGGTGGTTTATAGAAATAAAAGAGCCATACTTTTGGACCCGGAATTAAAAAAATTGGCATTAAGTACTTTTTTGTTTGCAATACTATTTGGTTTGGGGATGTTTTTAGCCACTTAAAGACATTTTTATCACTTTGTGAATAAAAAAAAAGATATATTTGTCTTGTATTTAATTTATCGATGAAAAATCAATTTTTTGGCATATTTTTTTACTTACTTTATTTATTGGCCATGGTTCGCCCATTAGTTCCGATAATGGAGTATTATGCCAATTATGATTATATTGCCAATGTGCTTTGTGAGAACAAGGACAAGCCTTATTTAGAGTGTAATGGTAAGTGTTATTTAGAAAAGCAACTTAACAAATCAAATCATTCCAATCACGATCATAAATCTACCATTCCCCAAATTGATTTTGAGAAATATCCAGTTTCGCCTTTAGATCAATTTTCCTATACGTTTAAAAACTTTGAAGATTCTTATACGCATAGATTTTTTATTAATAAATACACTTCACAAGATTTCTATAATTCTTTATTGAAACCACCGCAATTCGTTTCCTGATTTTATCAGTGATGCTTTTTAATTAATTTATTTCTAGTAATTATTGTTACAAAAACGATACTTAACTCTTTGCATTTATAAAACGTTGAGTTTTGGACTAACGATAGTTTTTAAGAAGTTAATGATTATTTAATATCAAGTAATTAACAAAATAAAGAACAGGCTTGAAATTTATGCCAATTATTAATTTTTGGATGAATTTTAATCTGGAGCTATTTCCGGATACATATTAAATATGAATTCGGTTAAATTATTAGGTTGAAAAAACAAATATCAAATCGAAATTATCAAATGAAAAATAATATAATTCTAATTTTATTAGTCATGTTTACCATTACAACAACCTATTCTCAATCTGTTGTAATAAGTGGAAAAATTGTATCAGAAGAAACGAATACACCAATAGAATATGCGACAATTAAAATATTGAAAAATAAATCGGTGACCGTTTCCAATGTAAATGGTGAATTTTCAATTCAGGCAACTTATGGGGATAAAGCCGAAATTTCACACATAAGTTATAAAACAATCATGGTGGAATTGCAAAACGAAATGCTGATTAAAATGCAATCGTCTCAAATAGATTTAAGCGAAATTATCGTTGATGCGAATCCGCTGCGAGATATTTCTCAATCTGTCGTAATCAATGATACCGAAAAAAAAATAAGCCAGCCAAGAAGCGTTGGACATTTATTTAAAGACATACAAGGTTTTGGCATTGTTAAACGCGGTGCTTACGCTTCTGAACCCGTATTTCGTTCCTTCAAATATGAGCAACTAAATATTCAGTACGACGGAGGTATGAAAATAATGAATGCCTGTCCAAACAGAATGGATCCTATCACGACTCACGTAATTCCGGAGGAAATTGATAAAATTGAAATTGTAAAAGGGCCTTTTACCGTTCGGTTCGGACAAAATTTTGGTGGAATTATAAATTTGGTTTCAAAAAATCCAACAAAAGATCGATACGGATTTCATGGAAGTGTTGAAGGCGGTTATGAAACCAATGGCGGAAATTTAGTGAATGGAGCATCATTGGTTTATGTTGCCAAAAAATTCGACATTCAATTGAATGGCTCTTATCGCGATTTTGGAGATTATACCGATGGGAATAATCATGAAGTGCCTTCTTCCTTCAAAACAACGGATTATTCGGTTAAAGTTGGTGTAAATCCAACTGATAACCAACGTTTGCAGTTCAGTTGGCGGCAATCTTTTGCCCGTGATATTGAACACGCTGGTTTGCCAATGGATTCTCCCCGCGACGATAGTTTTTTGACCGGAATAGATTATAAATTCAATAACATTTCTGAAAAAATAAGCAGCTTCACATTTAAAGCTTTTTATTCTTATGTAGATCATTTAATGACCAATGAAAATCGTCCTAGTTTTATGGCAACCGATGCAAATTCACCTGTGGAATCTTTTACCTATGGTGGTAAAGCCGAAGTGGTAATTAATACGTCAGACAATTCAAAATTGTTTGCGGGTGTCGATGCTAATTTAATTAATAGAAAAGGAGACCGAACACGCATTGTAAAAATAATGAACGGGAATGTTTTGCCAACGCCTAAAACATTGGTGGATAAAATTTGGCAGGATGCCGATTTAAATGATATAGGTGTTTTTGCGGAAGAAAAAATAAAAATTACTGATTACACAACATTCACAGCTGGCGTCAGGGCCGATTTTATTACAGCAACATCAAACGATCCTGCTCCCGATTTTGAAGCGTTATATGGCGGCGAAATTAAGGATGAATCAGAAGTTGATATAGGTGGAAATGCTTCTGTAAAATATCATAAAAACGGATTTCAGGCTCAATTTGCCATTGGTAGAGGAATTAGAACGGCGTCAATGACTGAACGTTTCATCAATCATTTCAGTGTAGGAGTTGATCCTTATGAATATGTTGGAAATCCATACCTAAAACCAGAAATTAACAATCAGATAGAACTTTCATTTTTAAAGAAATTTGAAACTTTTGAAATTGGAGCTTCTGTATTTCATTCTTTTATGGAAGATTATATTTATGGCGTGGTTAATACCAATATTCCAAGAAAATTTATGCCAACAACCCCACCAATTTACGCCAAACAATTTATCAATATAGATAAAGCCACGCAAACCGGTTTTGAATTTAATTTTAATGTGCACGCAACAGAAAAGGTATCATTTACCACAGAACTTTCTTATACGCGCGCCCAAAATGAAGATTTGGATGAGCCATTGGCGCAAATTCCTCCTTTTATGGCAAATTTGGGCGTTAAGTTTGAAGAAAATAAATTTTGGATAGCCATAAATTCAAGATTGGTTGCGAAACAAAGTAGAATTTCTGCTTCATTTATGGAAGAAGAAACTCCTGGTTTCGGAACATTGGATTTAAGAGCCGGAGTAACACCGTTCCCTGATTTTTCAATTGGATTTGCGGTTTTAAACATTTTTGATAAAGCGTATTATGAACATTTAAACTATTCTTATCAGAATTCAAACACTTCATCTGGCCATATTTATGAAACAGGTAGAAATTTCACTACCTATATCAAGTATAAGTTTTAAATATTAGACGATACTTATTTGTTTGTTTGAAACCACGGAAAATTATTTTTTCGTGGTTTTTTTGTGGATTTATTTTATTAAATTGCAGTATATCTTCAAACTAAACTTAACATGAAAATCACTTATTTAGGTCACTCAAGTCTCAGTATCGAAACAAAAGACAAAACGCTATTAATTGATCCATTCATTTCTGCAAATGAATTGGCAAAAAAAATCAATATCGATAAATTACAAGCAGATTACATTTTAATCACGCACGCACATCAGGATCACATTTTAGATGTTGAAGCCATCGCTAAACGCACCGGTGCCATAGTGATATCCAATTTTGAAATAATTAATTATTTTGAAAGTAAGGGAATTAAAGGGCATCCCATGAATCACGGCGGAAAATGGACATTCGATTTTGGAACAGTGCATTATACTAATGCTGTTCATTCCAGTTCTTTTCCCGACGGAAGTTACGGAGGCCAACCTGGCGGTTTTGTTATAGAAACGAGCCATCATCGGATTTATATTGCTGGGGACACTGCTTTAACCTACGATATGAAATTAATTCCTGAAGTAATAGGTGAACTCGATTTGGCAATTTTACCAATTGGTGATAATTTTACGATGGGCGTGAATGAAGCTATCATAGCGTCTAAATTTTTGGGTTGCAATAAAGTTTTGGGTGTTCATTTTGACACTTTTGGCTACATTAAAATAAACCATAAAGAGCCGTTTAAAAATTTCGCGAATGCAAAAAAAGAACTATTTTTATTACCAATTGGAGGTAATATAAAAATTTAATATAAAATGTAAAAAAATGAGTACTTATAAAATTATTGGAATTGTTTTAATTGTTTTAAGTCTGGGCTTAGGTTATTTAGGTTTGAATAAAATAAGTGATAATTCAGCATCAATTGAAGTATTAGATTTAAAAGTTGATATGTCAAATAGTTCAGGAAAAGAACAAGGATATATTTATGTTGGGTTAGCAGTAGTTCTATTGGGAGGAGGATTATACCTTTTGAAAAAAGAAAAATAAACTGAAAGAAATGGGAGGTTTTATGAAACTATTTGCTGATTTTTTTCTCAAATAAAATTCCAAAATTAGTACGTTGGAAAAAGGATTAATATTTTAATTATAAAAAATTTGCAAGGTTGGTATCGAAGGATATATAAATAGTATGGTTAAAAAGATTTAATTTTTATTTTTTAACCACTCGTTTCTTAAATCATTGGAAGAAATTCCCGAGCCGTCATGTTTCCATCCGGGAGGCTTAATAAAATAGCCAAGCTTTTTTGTAAAAGAAGTTTTTGCTGAAATTGCGTCTTTGAAAACGTCAATCCATTCGTGAAATGCAATTTTTATAGGATTGTAGGTATCTATATTGGAAGTCAAACCGAAAACGACTTTTTCTTTTTTTAATTCAGGTTGAAAAGTGCCGAACATTTTGTCCCAAACAATTAAAATGCCCGCATAATTTCTGTCCAGATATAAAGGGTTCGATCCATGATGAACCCGATGATGTGAAGGCGTGTTGAAAACAGTTTCAAACCAACGTGGCATTTTGTAAATTAATTCTGTATGAATCCAATATTGATAAATTAAACTGACAGCCATCTGCGTAAAAATCATTAAGGGATGAAAACCTAAAATTGGCAAAGCAAGATAAAAAATAAAACTAAAAAATCCGCCAGTCCAAGTCTGGCGTAAAGCAGTGCTTAAATTGTATTTTTGTGAGGAATGGTGGATAATGTGTGAAGCCCAAAAAAACCGACTTTCGTGCCCTATTCTATGTGCCCAATAATAGCAAAAATCATCGGCAAACAAAATGATGAACCAAGCCCACCAAGTAAACGGAATGGTTGTCATTCTAAAATTTTCATATAAAATAGTAATGACAAAAACCACTGCCAATTTGCTTAACAAATTAACCAAAACATTTCCAACGCCCATTGCCAAAGAAGCAAAAGTGTCTTTTATATTATAGGATTCCGGGTCTTTTTTGAAAATGGAAATTCCTTCAATAATAACCGTTACTATAAAAAAAGGAATGGCGTAATAAATTAAATTTGGGATATGCGGCAGGTCCATAAAACAGTTTTAATATAAATAATTCCCCGACGGCTTTTCCTCTGGGTTTCCGATTTACCTCTCCTTTGGAGAGGTCGGAACTGCCTTTTCGCAGTTCCGGGTGAGGCAAAATATAAAATTTCGGTTTTGGCCCCGAGGCCAAAATGAAACCGGCGAAATACCTCTATGGTTCCACCTAGAGGATAGTCGGTTTCAAGAATTTTTTTATTTTGCCAATATAAAATAAATTTTCAAATAGTTGTATCTTTCGCATTTAATAAAAGGAATGAAAGCATTTTTTCAAAAATACATCCTAAATTTTAAACAGGCAAGCGGAACATCAAGAGGTGTTTTGCGCATCAAGGAAACCTATTTTTTAAAAGTAGTAGATGGTAATATGGTTGGTTATGGAGAATGTGCCGTTTTTAGGGGGTTGAGCATTGATGACCGGGAAGATTATGAAGCCAAGTTAATTTGGCTGTGTGAAAATATCAATAGAATTTCTGATGAATTATTGACAGAGCTCATTGAATTTCCTTCCATTCAGTTTGGTTTGGAGCAGGCCCTTTTGTCGGTTAAGCAAAAAAATCCTTTTGAATTATTTCCTTCAAAATTTACCCAGTCAGAAGATGGAATAAAAATAAACGGTTTAATTTGGATGGGAGATGAATCTTTTATGCGACAACAAATCAAGGATAAACTGAATTTGGGCTTTTCAACCCTTAAATTGAAAATTGGCGCCATCGATTTTGACACGGAAATTGCTTTATTGAAAAGTATCCGAAATGAATTTTCTTCCAAAGAAATTGAGTTGAGAGTTGATGCAAACGGAGGTTTTCTTCCTTCAGAAGCATTGGAAAAATTAAAAAGATTGTCGGATTTGGAAATTCATTCCATTGAACAGCCGATAAAACAAGGTCAAATTGATGAAATGGCTCAATTGTGTTCAAAAACACCATTGCCTATAGCTTTGGATGAAGAATTAATTGGCATTTTTGATGTAATGAAAAAGCAAGAATTACTAAAAGCAATAAAACCACAATACATTATTTTGAAACCCAGTTTGGTTGGCGGCTTTAAGGGAAGTTCAGCGTGGATTCAACTTGCAGAAAATCAAGATATTGGTTGGTGGATTACCTCGGCGCTGGAAAGCAACATTGGGTTAAACGCCATTGCACAATGGACATACACCTTAAAAAATAAAATGCCGCAAGGCTTGGGGACCGGAAGCTTATTTACCAATAATTTTGAAAGTCCGCTAGAAGTAAAAAATGGTCAGCTGCTTTATAACAGAAATAACAAATGGGATTTTAATTTAGAAATATGAAATTTATTCAACAGGCTTACAAAGGCAATAATGAGTGGTGGACTTATTTTGCGACCTTAATTCTATTGTTTTTTGGTTGGCAATTAATCGGAATTATTCCGCTGACATTGGTTGGGTTTTATTATTCAGAAGATATAAATGAATTTTATAATGCCCTATCCAACGCTTTCACGAATTTGGGAATTGATTCAAATCTGTATTTATTGCTCATTATTTTTACGTTTTTGGGCGGCCTTGTTTTTTTATTCTTAGGAATTAAATTTATTCATAAGCGTAAAATATTGACTGTTTTAACAAGTAGAGATAAACTGGATTGGAATAGAATTTTATTTGCTTTTTCATTATGGTTTATAATTGGTGTTGTCATTTTTATCATTAGCTATTTTATGGCTCCTGAGGATTATGTTTGGAACTTTAAGCCAATTCCATTCTTAATATTGGTGTTAATTTCATTTTTGTTGTTGCCAATTCAAACGAGTATGGAAGAAGTATTGTTTAGGGGATATTTAATGCAAGGCTTTGGCACTTGGTTTAAAAATTCATTTATGGCATTAATGCTAACTTCGGTTATTTTTGGTTTGCTGCACGGCTCAAATCCCGAAGTGGCAAAATTGGGTTGGTTTATCATGGTTTATTATATTGGTACAGGTTTATTGCTGGGTATTTTTACGCTAATGGATGAGGGAATAGAGCTGTCTTTAGGCTTTCACTCAGCAAACAACGTACTCGCAGCTATGTTGGTGACTGCTAATTGGGCGGCTTTCCAAACAGAAGCTTTATTTATTGATGTATCTGAACCTTCAGTTGGTTACGAAATGTTTGTGCCAATATTTGTATTGTATCCAATCATTTTAATCATATTTTCAAAAAAATACGGATGGGCAAATTGGAAGGAAAAATTATTTGGACCCGTGTTTATACCGATAGCGTTTAAGGAAGATGAGTTTATTGCATAAATTAGTTAAAAGTTAAAAGTTGATAGTTGATAATCCATTTCATTGTGCATTTAAATTACAAGGGAAATCATTTAGTTCCAAGGAAAAACTGATTGATTTTTCCAAAGAAATTTCTTCTGAAGTTGCTGGTTTTTTAATTGATTGGTTTAATAAGGAGTCTTTTGTTGAAGTAAAAACTTCAGGATCCACAGGAAATCCGAAAATTATTCGACTTCAAAAAACGCATATGGTAAATAGTGCCAAAGCAACTGGTGACTATTTTAATTTGCCCGAGAAAACAACAGCATTGTTATGTATGTCACCAAATTATATAGCCGGTAAAATGATGTTGGTAAGAGCACTATCGTTGGGTTGGCATTTAGATATTGTGGAACCAGCTTCAAATCCCTTAAAAAAC
>Ga0209414_1000030_pt1 | contig 54550 bp, 70 predicted proteins | sample LakVidmifraction_4_FD_181154 | JGI IMG/M metagenome (GOLD analysis project Ga0209414, IMG submission 181154) | Hypersaline microbial communities from Lake Vida, Antarctica - Brine Hole Two &gt;0.2 micron (SPAdes) (version 2) | ecosystem: Environmental > Aquatic > Non-marine Saline and Alkaline >...
GTTTTAATTTTACACCTTCCGTACCGAATAATTATTCAGTAACTGTTAATTGGGTATTTACGGATTCTCCTTATAGTGGATTGTTTATCATGTGGAAAAGAGTGACAGAAGACTATTATAGGATTAGGATTAATGGTTCAGATTTTATATTTTCGAATACTGATATTACTCAAGGAAACACATATCATCTATCACTGATAGTTGGTATTACAAGTACATCTATATATTTAGATGGTTTATATAAAGGGTCAATAGCCAAAACAGTTAATATTAGTGCTGTATCATTAGGTTTCTCTGATGGTAGTAATAAGTTTAGCAATGTCTCTATATATCAAAGAGAGTTGAGTGCAGATGAGATAAGCCTATTGGTAAACTCACACTTTAACCCTCAAACTAATGGAGATTTAATATGCGATGAAATAGTGGAAGATTTAGTTGGGTGGACACTTGTGTTTGATGGAGTAGCTACAGAATCAGTTCTTGAAAGCAATATCCTCTATGAAAACTATGATGCATATGGAATGGAGTTTGATGAGTTGAGGTTCGTACATAAATATGCACCAAATTATTACGATGTAACAGTACAAACAACAGAAAGAGCAAAGATGAAATATAGTTTAAAGTACTATATAAATTGGTTGTTTTTACAACCACATAGTCCAGCACCACAAATTAAGTTTCATGGACTAGATGATGTGCAAGATGTAGGATTTACAGCTTCTGGTCAGTTGTTTTACGGTTACGGTAATAGTTGGAGAAGATTCACGTATCCGTTATATGTAAGTAGTCCAAGTCCCGCTTCTAATTATCTATATACTGGGGCAATAACAACCCCAATAGTAAAAAACGATTGGTTCGTAGCTTCTGGAGACAGTGATAACTACTTCCAAAGACCTCACTGTGTAGCTAACTCTTATAGAGAGAGCGGAACATATAAATTAACACCAAGAGAGTTTCAATCATTTCAAGTATATGTAAGAACTAATGATATCGAAATTCCTAAAATGAATATATCTGATAAAATAGAAATTGAATTACTGCAAGAGGGGGCGATATTGTAATGGGACAATTAAGAGGAGGAGCAACCATAGGGGGGTTTCTAGCCACACATTATAATAACTTTAAAAGTATGTTAAGCGTATTAACATCAATAACTCTTACTGGTGACACAACAGGAACTGGAAGTTTTGATGAAGATGGAAATTTAAGTATTTCTACAATAGTTGTGGATGATTCTCATAATCATATAGTAAGTAATGTAGATGGGTTACAAACAGATTTAAATTTAAAAGCCAACTTGGCAAGTCCTACTTTCACTGGTACTATTGGAGGTATTAGTAAGTCAATGGTTGGACTATCAAATGTTGACAATACAACAGACGCACTCAAACCAGTTTCCACAGCAACCCAAACAGCTTTGAATTTAAAAGCTAATTTAGCAAGTCCTACCTTTACTGGAGCTCCTTTATCAACAACAGCTACAACTGGAAATAATACTACTCAAATTGCAACAACCGCATTCGTGCAAGCTTCACTTGGAGCTGGCGGATATGGTGATATGTTAAAGGCTACATACGATACAAGCAATAGTGGGATAGTTGATAACTCAGAAAAATTAAACAACGAAACTAAAGCAAATATGTTCGCAAGTCCTACTTTCACAGGAACTGTTGGTGGAGTTAGTAAATCAATGGTTGGGTTGGGTAGTGTTGATAATACAACTGACGCACTCAAACCAGTTAGTACAGCACAACAAAATGCAATCAACCTTAAAGCCAACTTGGCAAATCCTACTTTTACTGGTACTGTTGGTGGGATTAGTAAATCGATGGTTGGATTGAGTAATGTCGACAATACGAGTGACTCATCCAAACCTGTTTCTACAGCACAACAAAACGCAATTAATCTTAAGGCTAATTTAGCAAGTCCAACTTTCACAGGTGTTCCATTAGCACCAACTGCTAATGTTGGGACAAATACAACTCAACTGGCTACAACAGCTTATGTACAAGCTGAATTGTCAGCATCTGGTGGAGCTGATATAACGATAAAAAGAGAAGAGTTTACAGCAACAGCCAGTCAATCAATATTCAATTTAACTCTAGGTAGTTATACGATAAACTCTAATAGAATAGACGTGTATCTATGGGGGATAAAACAGCCAAACAACGCATATACCGAAACAAATAGTACTAGAATAACACTATCAGCTCCTGTTGAAGTTGGTACAAAAGTATTGTTTGAGTGGATAGAAGCTATTGATGTAACTGGTATATATTCTGGTCACTCAGCTACACACGCAACAGGTGGTGGAGACCAAATAACTCCAGCTATGATTGGGGCTAGTAGTACTTTACATACCCATGATGATAGATATTATACAGAAACTGAAATAGATAGTGCCTTATTAACTAAATCAGACACATCTCATGTACATAACTATCAACCAGCAAACACTTTAATAAGAAATATTCACACCTCAACTGTAGCTCCAACTTCTGGAGATGGTTCAGATGGAGATATTTGGATTGTTTATACACCATGATAAGGAGGGACTAGATGGCTGGAACTATTTATAATTTTACAAATACGTCAACTGGACTCTCTGGTACTATTCAATCTTGGTTAGTACCTAAAAGTGGCAAGTATAGGATTACTGCAATTGGAGCAAGAGGTGGATATGCCTATTTGCTAAATACATCCAATATAAACTACGGTGGTTATGGAGCTAGGATGCAAGGTACTTTTGATTTAATTGGTGGAGAGACTATTAAGATACTAGTAGGTCAAATGGGCGGAGATAATCCAAGAAACTATAGGGGTTCTGGTGGAGGTGGAGGTACTTTTATAGTCAGAAATGTAGGAACTGTTCCACTATTGATAGCTGGAGGAGGTGGTGGTGGTGGGCAGTACGCAATAACCTCTGCTTGTCACGGTCAGTTAGGGGCTAGTGGTGGAGCAGGAACACAAAGCCCATTAGCGGCTGGTGGTACTAGTGGTGGTGGTGGCAATGCCTCAAGCTATGGTGGCGGTGGCACTGGCTGGACTACAAAAGGAGTTGACTCTAGTTACGGTAAGGGTGGAAACATGTTCCAATCTGGTGGTGCTGGTGGTATTCTCTACTCAGATGGTAAAAATGGTGGATTCGGTGGTGGCGGTGGTTGTTACGCCGCCTCTGGCGGAGGAGGAGGCTATTCTGGTGGTGGTGCAGGCGGTTGGTCTTACGCTGGAAATGGTGGTGGTGGTGGTTCTTACAATATAGGAACAGACCCCCTCTCAACATCACAGATTGGGACTTCACATGGAAGCGTATCAATCGAACAGTTAATATCCTATGATATAAATATAAAAGTAAGTGGTAATTATGTTAGTGCAGAAAGTGTGTATACTAAAGTAGGAGGAACTTGGAAGGAAGTGTCTGCTATATCAACAAAAGTAGGTGGAACTTGGTCAACTGGATAGGAGTGATAATTCGTTATATTGGACTCAGAAAACTCAAGTACTGTTGATGGAGTTAATATTTGGACAGGTAATTTATCAGCTTACACTGCGATAGTAACTAAAGACCCCTCAACATACCAATAGTTTTAAATGTCACAAGATGACAGTTAAGGAGATGAATAAATATGGCTAAAGTAAGATATTATAATAACTCAGATTGGCAAGTATTGGACTCAAAAAATGCTGATACTGTTGGGGGTTTAGCTGTTACAGAACTAGCCAAAACTGAGAGCTACACTGCTACAATTCCTAATACCTCATGGACAGGAGCAGTCGCACCGTTTACTAAAACAATAACTGTAACAGGAATTCTATCAACTGATAGACCAATTGTCGATATTGTAGCAAGTGGAACTTATGCAACTGATGTAACAATGGGAGAAAACTGGGGTCTAGTATATAGAATCGTAACATCGACAAACACTATTACAATATATGCAAATGAAGTCCCTAGTGCTAGTATTCCAATAGTACTAAAGGTAGTAAGATGATATACAGAAGTATCTCCAAAAGTGACTGATAGCATATTGATATACTATCATTTAAATATCAACAATTAATTCTTAAATAATAAAGGAGGAAATTAAATGGCTATTTTAACTAGAATAGAGATACCAGAACTAAATAGAAATGAAGCTGAGAAGTTTGATTCTCTATGGAAGCTAGGCAGTTTAAGAACAACAACAGGTAATGTAACTTTTGCATCTACAACAAGTAGTGTAGTATATAATACACTAACAAGTTATGGCGGTACATACGCAAATCAAGGTCAAACAGGTCTGTACAACATGCTTAAAACTGAGGTTTTAAATGCTGGATTATTAGACATAGCTTGGGTTAATAGTATATCTACTACGGTTAACAACGCAACTATAGCAGTTGGCAGTAAAGCAACTACAGACAGCTATACAGTAACAATTCCTAGCACCTCGTGGTCGGGTTCAAGTGCTCCTTTCACAAGGGCTGTAACTGTGTCAGGAATCCTATCAACCGATAAACCAATTGTCGATATTGTGGCAAGTGGAACTTATGCAACTGATGTAATAATGGGAGAAAACTGGGGTAAGATTTATAGGATTGTAACATCGACAAACACTATTACAATATATGCAAATGAAGTCCCTAGTGCTAGTATTCCAATAGTACTAAAAGTAGTGAGATAAATAAAGAGATGTAGTTTGTAACTATAAACTAGACAACAAGACGGCAGAACATATCAGTTTAGGATAGGTCGATAGGAGAATATGATGGACGAAAAAACACCAATAAATACACTAAACTGTCCAATCAACAACTTGAAGATTTCTAATTTAGAGAAGACTATGAGCGAATTAGTAGAGGCGGTAAAAATTTCTAAGGAACAAGACTTCCGACAAGAAGAAATGCTAGCAAAGTTCGATACTATAATTGAGTTCTTAATGTACGATAGAAAGAAACAAGAAACAGTAAACGAAAAAACCATAGAAGTTTTAAGTGGTATGAATCAAAACTTAACTGAGTTAAATGGTGATGTCAAACATGTAATAGTAGAGCACAATAGTATTAAAGAGCAAATGGATATAATGAAAATAAGTCAACTTGCAGTATCAGAAAAAAACAAAGTAGACTTAGGTGAAATTGCTAAAAATTCTATTGTTAAGGTCACTGAATTTCTAATGTATTCTGGTATAATATATATATTATACCAAGTAATAACATCAATTAAATAATTTTAGAAAAGGAGAAAAAATTATGGATAATTCATTAAAAAATAAAATGTTCAATGTTGTACCTAGTCCAGTAGATGAACGAGATTACCTATTATCTACGGATGTAATTACTGCTTCGGTAGAGCTACAAGAAGGTCAAGAATTTTGGGCTGGTGGAAAAGACGCATATGTTATAAGAGACCAAAAAAACACCAATATGTGTGGGGCTTTTACTTTATCCTCAATGCAACAAAAATATCACTTTGAACAAACGAATGAAAATAGAGAGTTTAGCAAAGCTTTTCTATATGGAAATAGATTTGACGCAAGAGAATATACAGGTGAGGGTGTGTACGCAAGAGAGATTATAAAAGATGCCAAAGACAGTGGTATTTGTTTTATGGAAGATTTCCCCCTTGTAGGAACGACACAGGAGTGCATAGACGGCTTTTTAGCTTTGGATGAGAGTGTTAAGACCTACGCAAAACAGCATAGATTGGAAACATATTATAGATTGGACAATTTAAACAAGCAATCTCTTGTAGATACACTTGTTACATTTAATAAGCCATTAATGTTTGCTATGCTTATTTACCCAAGTATTGCTAGCTCATATGACGATGGTATCATGGGAAATATACTACCAGACGAAGAATTAATTGGTGGACACATGGTAATTGCCGTAGGGTTGAAAAAAATCAATGGTATCATGTATTGGATTATCCAAAATTCATGGGGGACTCAATATGGAGATAATGGATTCTTTTATATGCCAGTGGATTCTAGTTGGATGTTCGAAGCTTGGTTACCAATGCCTTATGTTAAAAAAGAAATAGTGTTTACTGTAAATTCAAACATATATACTGTCAATGGAGAGAAAATTGTAATGGATACAGCTCCAGTAATAGTTAATGATAGGACATATTTACCAGTTAGGTTTTTAGCAAATAGTTTAAATGCACTTGATGTTCAATGGTCACAGGAAGCACAAACCGCAAGGATATATATTAATAATGGCATTCTCTTTTTTGGGGTGGATAGTGAAGGATTTGGTTGGTTATTTGGAGACGAAGGTGGACACATTCCATTTGAAACAGACTCTTCTAGAGTAGGACTTACTAAATCATTTGTAGATGAAAATAACAGAATTCAAATTCCTTTAAGAACTCCAACTGAGTTTTTAGGTTTGTCTGTTGGTTGGAATGAGGAAACTAGAGAGATAACTATTAAAAACTTTTAGAGTATTAGGTGCGGCTTATTTAATAGGTCGCACTTAATGAAAGGAGTAATTTATGATTAATGGAATATTGTCGGATATAAGGAAAGTAGGAAATGCATATGTTGTTGTTGATTTAATACCAGTTAGTAATAGGACTTCTAGACCTCAAACGTTTATGACTCCAAAGTTTATAACTATACATAATACTGGTAATTCTAGAAAGGGCGCAAATGCAGAAAGCAATAGTAGGTATGTGGATACGACTACAGCATATGTTAGTTGGCACTTTACAGTAGATGATAAGTATATATTTCAAGAACTACCTGTTAATGAGCGAGGTTACCATGCTGGTGACGGTAGTGGTGATGGGAATGCTAGGTCTATTGGTATTGAAATATGTGAAAATATAGATGGAGATTATGATAAGGCTGAGGCAAACGCTGTAGCTTTGGTGCACTATCTCATGAAAGAAATGAATATAAAAAAAGAAAATGTCTTTCCACATCAACACTGGTCTGGTAAGTGGTGTCCTCATAAGATACTAGAAAGAAAAGGAGGTTGGAGTAGCTTTATGATTAAAATACAACCAAAATTAACTTACGAACAAATCATCAATAAAATTTCAAGTGAGCCAACAGCTTGGTTGAAATATGTAAAAGCGTCAAAAGAATTAGCTAATAACGATTCCAATTTTGGAGAGATGGAGATTGGTAGGTTTTTAGATATCCTTATAGAAAAAGCATATGAGGCAGGTAAAATTGATGGAGCAACTAATACATAATTTGGATGACGCATAAGGAGATTTTAGAATATGAGTAAAATAGTGGAAAAAATTAAGTCAATAGAAACATCCAAATTACTATTATTTATAGTAACAACTGTTTGGATAGCGTCTATAGTTATAAACTACGTTATGGGCTACTTAACAATTGAGTCTGTTATGGTTCTTACTACATTTAATGCTATAAACAATGCATTTATAATAGAACTAGGATATTACGGCTTAAAGTCTGGCATTGAGAATGTAACTAAAATTAAGACCGATAAGAAAATAGGCGACCTAATAGACGAGGCAGTAGATAATATAGACGAGTCTATCAATTCATTCAAATAGATAATAGGAGGATACGCAATGGAAAATTTAACAAATGTATTATTAACTGTATTAATACTTATGGGAATGGGGTTTGGATTCTGGGCAATGATTAAATTTAAACTCTTCAATCAAAGAACATCTGATATCATCTATACCGCAGACCAAGTTCTAGTGTTAATCTACGCTATAGTTAAGGCAGTAACAGAAGATAAAGTTGTAGTGGATAAGATATATGGGGTATTATCAGACCTATTAGCATTCGCTCAGGTATTAGCTGTAGAAGGAGTACTAGACAAGCAGTTCCTTATAGATAGTGCACTCACACAGTGTGACAACCTCTTTATAGAGCTTTCAGATAGGGACTTAGTGATTATTACATCTGCGGTCGAACTCATCTATATGTTCGTCTCAGAATAGCTCTACTTAAAACTACGATTTTAAAGGAATAATTAGGGGAAAAAGTATAATATATTATACTTTTTCCCCATTTTTTTACATTATATTACGATTATTTCCTAATCATCTCATCTATTAAAACTCTATCTTTGCCTAGTAGTAACTCTTCTACTTCCCACCAATCATTACACCTAAAATGATATCCATCTTCTGGAACAGCCTCTTTATTATGTGGTGAGGTAAACAGTATTCTAATTCCATCAAAATCATTTAAATTTAAAGGATTGTCGTCAATCATTATATCTCCAGTTGTAGTTTTTTTAGCTTTTGTAAATTCTATGTCCTCTTCACTTATACCCATAAAAGTATCTAGCCATAACTTTTTATCTGGTATTTGTGACTCATCAGTATAAGCTGTGGATATTTTTATAGTGTCTCCGTTCTCTCTCAATCTATTTACTATAAGCCTAGCTCTTCTCTTAGGCATTGTATTTGCATATAAATTTGGAATTTTTAACAGCTCAAATAATTCCTCCTCTGTACACTTATTCCAATATTTAGAAACATTCCAACTTTTAATATGGTCTACAGTTTTATTATCTTTGTATCTTTCATTATATAAAAATGCCCACGTTTCTAGAAAATCACTTAGCGTGTCATCTAAATCTATTACTATTGTTCTTCCCATTTTACACCTCCTCTTTTTTAGTATCTTCTAATACTATTAGCCCAATGTCTTTTTTATCTAAAGTCCATTTTCTATTGGTTGATTGTTTCGCTACTCGATACGCAGTAGATATATCACTTGCTAATACAGTGACTTCTCTAGTTAGTTCTTGCTTACCATTGTCAGTTAAAATACTTTTGCGCATTAACGCACTAAACTCTTGCATCATGTTTTCACCTTCTCTCTATAATATAATTATAACACATGTGACATATTTTTGTCAAGCTTTTACTATGTTTATTTTTTCCATTGCATACTTACACATCCATATAGCGTCTGCCATATCTTCTGTTATGGACTCATCATTAAATTCTAGTACTGCTTTAGTGTAAGATTGTAATTTCTTTTTCTTACCCTTGAATCCTTCATTACCTTGCCAACTTGATGGAGAGATAATTTCAAATAATATTTGGTTTTCTATAAAATAGTTTATTAGTACACCTTGTAATCTAGATAGTTTCTTAGTGGTGTCTACACTAAAACCATGATGAACAGCTTCTATAGTAACTATCATAGGTTTTTCTTTTGCTATTATTTTCACTATTTGTTTTTTTATGTCGCTTACAGCATAATCAAACTCTTTTTCTTTTGATGTTAATACGCCATAGGAAACTACTTTACCTTTATTCCCTATAGCATATCCACAATTTAAAGCTTGGTCAAAACTTAGTATTTTATATTCACTTCCCATTATAATACCTCGTTATCTAAGAAGTATCTTAAAAAAGTTTGCTTGTTAGGCACTTTAGAAGTAGCTAATGCATGGCTCAATGCTTTTGTTTCAGCAACTATATAGCATATCTTACTAGCCCTTGTCATTGCAGTATAAACCCATTCTTTAGATAGTATTACAAAACCACTATAATCTAAACCAACTATTATACACTTGTTTTCACTGCCTTGCATAGAGTGCCCTGTTATTGCATATCCAAGTAAAAGATTTAAATAGTACTTACTCTCTATTACCACTTCCCCTACTATGTCAAAGTCTACTAGCATGGAAGTGTCTCTTATTTCCTTTATAGTTCCTAAGAAACCGTTTGAGATTGGTATAACCTCTCCGCTATCATTTACAGTCTCTCTATTGTTCTTTTTGGCTAGTACTCTATCCCCATCTCTAAATGTTATAGGAAATTCTACGCCATCCATTCTGTTATTTACGACTATTTCATTTCTATATACGGAGCTAGGATTGACAAACTCTTGTACTTCTATATTTATATTGTAAGCAGAGCTTTCACCACTATACCTTAATGGTACAACAATGGTGATATCTTTACTATCCTTATAGTTTTCATAAGCTTGTTTATAGCTTTCCATTATTTTTAAAGATGTAAAGAGCTTGTCGTCATAAATATCTAACACTAAGTCTTGCATTTCTCCTCTAACTTCTCTGCCAACCCATCCTTTTTTAAGGAATAATTCTTGATTTCTTACTTTAATACTGTCTGTTGCGATTGCAGATTTTTGGGCTTGTCTATGTATCTTATTCAATTTCACTACTGGTATAGATTTACTATCCAACATGTCTTTAAAAACATTTAAAGAACCTATACTTTCTAACTGCCCTTCGTCTCCAAGTATAACAAGTTTCTTACCACTTTTTACCGCAGATACCAATGACAAGAAAATCTCACCGCCAACCATAGAACCCTCGTCTAATACTATTATATCATATGGAAGAGGATTTTCCTCATTATGAAGGAAGCTTCCGTCTAGTGGGTTAAATGATAATAGTCTGTGAATGGTATGCCCTTCTTCTCCAGTTACTTCTTGAAGTCTACTAGAGGCTTTACCACTTAAGGCTGTTTGTGCAAACGTATGTGATTCTAATACTTTCAACATAATTTCTACGCTCGATGTTTTTCCACATCCTCCACCACCTGTAATAATACACAGATTCTGTTCAAGTGCAGTATCCAACGCAAGTATTTGTTCATCAGTAAATTCCCAGCCTTGACCTTCTTCTAGTTTTTTTGTTATTAGTTCTTTATCACCTTGATTATACTTAAATGATTTACTGTTTTTAATTCTTAGTAGGTGATTAGATATCTTTTTTTCTAGGTCGTAATAGTACTGTAGTGCTATATAGCTCTTATCTTCATTCCAAGTTATTATCTCAGCCACTTTAAGCACTTTCAGAGTGTCGGAGAAGAGTATATCGGGCAGATTGCCTAAGGTTGAAACCATATTGGTATACAAGTCGTCTGGCTTAACCCAAGAGTACCCATTTTCAGCTCTATCTAATAAGAAGTATTCTATAAATGCCGTAGCTCTATATATCCCAAATTTGGGATATCCCATCTCTAGTGCTATCATATCTGCCCTTATAAAGCCTACACCATCTATCTCATGTGCCAATATATAAGGGTTGTCAGTAATCTTTTTAATTACATTGTCTATCGTCTTATATTTAAATAGAAGTTTATTTATCATATTTGAGGTTAAATTTATACCGAACTCGTTTAGCCTAACATGGATTTCACTCATATCCTTATTTCTATCATACTTTTCAATCAAACCCCTAGCTTTCTTGAGTTTTATGCCTTTAACTTTTACTAGCTTGTCAATATCTCCACTGGCAATTACTGCCAGTGGGTCTTCAAATTCAGCATATAGGCTCTCTAATTGTTTCTCAGTTAATAGTTTGGATAGGAATACTCTTTTACCAACTTCGGTATCTATCTTATAGTCGGTATATGCGGTTACTATATTGTATGAGTTAGGATATTTTTCATCTTTTGTTTCATTCGCCATTATGGTAATTTCTACATCCTTATCCTCATACATGTTGAATACTGGTAATATCCCCTTAAAAGAATATGAGCCATACTTGTTTATTTTAAATGTGCCATCTATAGCTCTCACTAAATCACAAGAAACAATTGCGAACTCACCTGTCTCTAAGCTAGTAACACCTTTAGGAAAAATTATTTTCTTTATTTTAAATATACCTTTCATTTTAATTCCACTCCCTTTCAGTTTTTACTTCAACTATACCATCATCATTGATATTATTTATCTTCATAACAGTATGTTGATATATACTAGAAACATAGGTTCTAGGTATAAACTGGTCATCTCTCCGATACCCAACTATAAATAACATATTTCCACGTCCAAACCAAGATTTTTCTATTATTTCATTTTTTCCAGTTTCATCGTCATATCGTGATATTTGTTTGTCGTAATTTGTAAAAACTCCTTGGTAAAACTTTACTTTTACTACGCCAGTATCAGTTAGTAGAGAGAGGGTATGCTTATTCTTTTCCCTATCAAGTACAGTTCCAGCAATTCTATATAATTGGAACTTTCTAAATTCCCTACCAGCTTTCCAGTATGTTTCAAATGCTTCTGGAGTCTCTGGAAGTTTGTTGAAGTCTACTATTTCATATAGTTCTTTGTTCAGATGTGTTAATTCATGTTCATGGTAATAATAACATAAACTATCCATTTCCCATGTTGATATGCTACCTTTACAATACTTATCCCAATCCTCTTTAAAGTACAAATCTGAACTTAAAGAGTTATACTTTTCTCTAAGAGTGTCTGAGTAAAGCCATTTTGTCAATGGTTCTATTTCAATATCAACAGCCTTTTTAACATTGCTTACAGTATACACTATGTAGTCATCAACGTATTCATAATCTACATCTTCATCTAATAAATGTATTAGATTAGAATTGAAGAAGTCCATAGTTTTTGAGTCTTTTGGTAAGTAGTACCTATTCTTATTCTTAGCCTTGTTAAAAAAGTATTTTTTGTTGTTTATATGCTTATGAAAATAGTAAATTTTTAACATAGGCTTAGCCCAGTCTGGTATTAAATCAAGGAATAACAAGTTGTCTATTGTGGCAAAGGTTACTTTTGTAGCACTTTCTTTAGTATTTATCGATACTAAAAAGTTCTTCATTATTTGTTCTCTTGGTAAGTTTTCTAGTAAGTCAAAAGCTCCAGACTTTATTAATTTTATGATTGCTGTTTTCTTTACCTCTGTTGCCTTTTCAATAAAGTTATTGAGTGAGGTATAAGGTCTGTTTTCCAATATGTTTACTGCAACTCCATCTCCTATCCCATTTATAGCTTTTAAGCCAAAAAGTATAGAGTTATCTTTTGTGTCTGGTGTAAAAGCAAGTTTAGAAGTGTTTATGTTTGGAAATTCTACAACTGCCCCTCTACTCTTCATATCACCTATCGCTTTAGCCATTTTACCGTAATCAGTATTTTTATTATTGCCAGATTCGTCACTAGCAGATGCATTGACTGTCAGTACTGCGGTGTTCCAATATATGGGATTGTAGGTATTGTACAAGTTCATTTCTTGTAGTGCAATCGCTGAATAGGGCATAGTGTGATTTCTTGAAAAGCTATATCCTAACTGTATGCCGATACATTCATTCCAAACATAACTTAGCATATTATCACTAGTTCCTGTTTCTCTGCCAAATTGGTAATAGGTCTCCTTCATTTTTTCTATATCTTTAGTTTTCTTTTTCGCTACTATTTTTCTGAGTAGGTCACTCTCCTTCATAGAAAAATTTGATATATCCTTATCTAAGGTAAGCTCCATTATGTCCTCTTGCTCAACAGCTAACATATTGTTTTTAAGTAAATACTTAGATATAACATCCTTCTCTATTTGTGTGAGATTGTACTCATCCATCTTATCAATAGCTTGTTGAGGAAAGTTTTTATATCTCACATACTTGTCTATTGGCAACTCGCCATCCTCTGTTGCCATAAGTCTCATTACTGAGTTCGCAACCGCTAGTTCTTTCAGTGTTTTTGGTTGTATTTTTTTAATTCCTTGTCCACCTACGTCAGTATCAAATTGGAATACAGAGTTTATTTCTCCTAAGCTTAAATGTTCCCACATTCCCTCTGAGGTATAATCTAGAACATCTGGATGTAAATATTCATTATAAGTGTCTCTTATAGAACCTTTACACTCTATAACATTATCTTCTATTAGTAAATCTATAGCTATATGTATCTTATCCAGTGCTTCTATTGTTAATATATCTACCTTAAGACCACCTTGCTTATCTGAGTCATCCATATTCCAAGCTGTTACAAGTTGACCGTTTGGAGCTTTCATAGCTGAATTGTATTCTATAAAATTATCGTCAAAAATATAAAAACCAGAGGCATGAATACTTCTACCACATATTACCCCTTCTATTTTTAAGGCAGTTTCTATTAGGTTTGGGAATTGTTGGGCTTTTTCTAAGAACCCACTAACTGGCTCTCTACCTTTTTCTTCATTTCCATACCAACAATCCGATAAAGACCATTGCTGACCACGCTCAAACTTAACGTAATCTGCTAACTCTTGAACTTCGTCATGACCTATACCAAGACCTCTACCAGACGTGAGTAGTGAAGACCTAGAACCCTCTGTTTTAAATGTTACTATGTTTAGACATCTATCCCAACCAAAAAAATCTTTTAGTAAATCAAATATTAGTTGTCTTTTTGAAGCCTCTGAGTCTAAGTCTATGTCTGCCAGTGATACTTTAGAGTTATGTACATGTCGCCACCAAGGTAAATCGTGCTCTATAGGATTCAACTGTGATATTTCTAATAGGTAGCAAATATAAAAACCTGTAACCGACCCACGTGCTACACCTACATAGCTTACAGTCCAGATTATATCAACTATCTTATCAACCAAGTTATAATAAGATGACATATTAGTTCCTAGATTTTTACTTATTTTTAATAGTTGTTCAAACTCTACATCTATTCTCGATAGATTTTCATCGTTAAATTCTTGTCCTTTTTTCTTAAAGCCTTTTTCTACGCCATAGGCTAAGTATCTATTTTCACTATATTTACTCAAGCTCATTTCTTTAATAAACTCATATTTGTCATAGTATTGTGCGAATGTACCTTCGAGTTCAAATTCTGGGAGTTCCATTTTTGGTACTATTATATCTTTGAACAGATTAATAGTTTCACATTTTGAGTGTATTTCCATAGTAGAGTCAAAACCAGAGACGATATCTTCGAGGGACATATATGGCATCCATTCAATCATATTTTCTGGAGTTTTCATAAATGTACTATTATAAAACAACTCTGTCTCTCTTTCACCATCACGACTTTTTAGGTAAGCTGAGTGAAGCTCTTTCTCGGACTCTTTTAGGTAATGTACATCATTCGTTATAGTATACTTTATTTTATAAGCTTTAGATATGTTGAGTGCTATTTTATTGTATTCAATTTGCTCCTCTGATTTTCCAGCTTGTAGCTCTATATAAAAATCCTCTCCAAATATTCCTAAACAAAAGCTTATGAATTCATCTATATCACTCTTAGCTGACTGACTTCCAGTTTCTATGAACTCTAAGATAGAAGCACCTAAGAAACTTCCAATACATGCAGTAGAGGCAATTAGATGTCCTTTATCCTCTCCAACAATATCAATTATGTCTTGATATGTTGTTATTGTTCTTTCTAATCCTCTATCGTGAAAACTATTCTTCCAAGCCTCAGTACTAAGTTTCTTTAGTTGTTTATATCCTACTTCATCTTTTGCTATAAGTAGGAAGTGATAATATTTCTTTTGTGGTTCTCTAGTGTTATTTAAGTAAATCTCATTCCCTAGCATTACTTTGAAGTCTCTACTTTTATCATATTCCTTACCTAAAATTATTTCACTGTGTGTTTCTAATGCCTTTATATGACTACTTAAAGCTTCGTGGTCAGTAATAGCTATACCATTCAAACCAACGTCATAAGCATGTTGTATTAAGTCTTCTGTTTTTATGTTTGAGTCTATCATTCTAAGATTGCTTAAATGAGTATGTGCATGTAACTCTGAGAAAGGGTAATTGTGGAATTTGGATAATAGTTCAGATATTTGTTCTGATGTTAAATTTTGCTCTCTTAATGTCATAGTTGCTCCCTTCTAGAACCAAAAATCGTCCTTCTCTTTATTGTAGCACATTAATTCTAAATCGTCAATGAATATTTGATAATTAGTAGTTCCTTTGTAAGTATTCAAATTAGCCGTACCTATAATCGTTATTTTGAAGTCTTTAATCCTACTCATTTCTTTAAACGTACGTTCTACATTTTTAAACATAATGCCTATTACTTTATCGTTAATATTGAATTTTAACATCGTATACGCTTGATTCACAGTTATATCTTTAATATTAAGTTTTATATCCTTGATTAGTATCAGAGGTTCACTAAAACCATGACCATAGTCATCTTTTAACTCACTTATTTTACAAATTATTGCGGGACTAAGTCGTTTCCTATTCATATCAAAATCTACAATATGTTCTATTTTTCCAGCATATTCAGATAGTGATTCATTCATAAAATTAAAAAATTCCATCGCCTTGTCTTTATTATTAAAACCTATACCAAAAGCTGATTCATGACCACCTATATTGTTCATAGCTGTACTTTTTTGACAGTATGACTTTAACTCTTCTATAGGAAATTTCTCATAGTTTCTACCACTTCCACCTAGACTACCATCTTTGTTTGTAGCTAATATGAAACATGGCTTTTTAAAATCGTTCGCCAATTGACCAGCTATGAGACCAGAGAAGTTTCTGTGTTCATAATTATCTAAAATATAATATGTAATGGCATTTTCTGACTGTTCTTTTATTGAACTAATGAAGTCCTCTATTAACTTATCTCTAATGTCGTCTTGTCTTTCTTTTACTTGGACTAACTCTCTAAGTATAATTGTTGAAATAGGTATCTTCTTTTTTACTATACTATTTTTAGTTTGTAGGTATTCAGACTCATCTTTTATAAAAGCTGAAAACATTTTTCTTTTTTCTATGTCAGTTCCTACTCTAGTGACCGCATTTATCAAAGGTGCTAAATAGTAGCTTATAGCTGAAATACTTAAGGTATCGACCTTCTCAAATATATCTAAAAAGCTCTTTATTAGATTACTTTTAGATTCCTTAATTCCATTTTTTATTAGGAATCTAGTTTCCTTTGGTCTCGTATCCATCATATCACCCACTAAACCGAGAGCTACGTAATCAGCAAGACCCTCAGCGTAGTTGCATTTAGACTTCATGTCAATAGCTTGACAGAACTTATATGTCACACCAGCTCCAGAAATTGCTTTGTTAGGATAATCATCTAACTGTGGATTTACAATTATTGCTGTCGTTTCTTGTTCGACTGTCGTATGATGGTCTAAAACTATTACTGTAATTCCACTGTCGTCTAGTATCTTATGTTGTTCAAAGTCACTACTACCAGCGTCTGGTACTATAAGGACATCAAAGTTATACTCTTCTAGTTCTGACAGTATGATTCCATGTTGTTTACCAGAATGTATGCTCCACGTCACTTTATTTATATCATAACCTTTAGTTAAATATCTATACAATATAGCAGAACTAGTATATCCATCTATATCTGAATCTACTATTATATGTATAAATTGACCTTTGGTCATACAGTCAATTAACTTTTCGATAGCAATTGTCATATTTTTCAATAAAAAAGGACTTAGTACATCGGCATCAGAAATATCTAATATATCACTGATACTTTCTAAACCTCTGTTTTCTGCTATTGTCTGCCATATATCTACACTATAGTCATTGCTTCCGATTAGTTTATATTTCATTTATCTCCTTTAATTTCATACTTTGTCTTCATTAGTTTTTCAAGTATGAGTCTTCCATTGTCTGTTGGAGCTGATTTAAATTCTGTTAAGTTGTCTTTGTCATATATAAGATAAACAGTACAGTAATTTACAAATTTATACGCAATTTTTAACATCTTCTTAAAATATCTTTCAACAGATTCTTCATCATCATCACAATATTCTTTGTCGAATGCTATTATTATCTCTGATATACCACACTCTAATAATAAATCTCTCTGATGATTGCTGACAGAACTTCCGCTTACTGCGACTGTAAAATTACTTTCTCCATAGAAACTATGGCATTGCAATACAGATTTTGCCCCTTCTACTAACATGACCTTTTTTAGAGCCTTTATTGCCTTTTTATTTACATTTAATCCATAGAGGTTGTGCTTTGTTTGATGAGAGTACATTATATCACCTATAGTAATTGGCATATATTTCATACCAGAGTCAATTTCTTCTTGTACCATAGCCCTACCTCGTATTCCAACCAACTCACCGTCTACATTGTAGTGGGGAATTATTATTCTTTGATTCACGATTGAGTACTTTATATTATATTTCTGCATTGTTGCTATTGTTATACCTTCATTAATCCACCCATCATAATATATATCGTTGAAGATATTCAATATACTACTATCATAGGTTTCTAGTACTGGAACGGTTTTTTTATCCATAAAAGAGGTATACTTACGCATTATCTCCCAATCTTTTATTTTATTATCTCCCATAAATCCTATTTTAGAGCTAAGTGAGTGATATCCTAAAGTGTTTACAATATATATAAGAGACTCATAAAAAGTTACATCTAAACTTCTCATTACTAATCCGTATACATTAAATAGCTCCCCACAGTCAGTATAACATCTAAATACTTTATTATCAAGATAATAGTACAGTTTATCCGTATCTCCATGGTGGCATACAGTTGGAAATATCATAGCCGTTGTTTCAGAGCCATCTGTAATTAGTCTATGATGATTCCCGCCAAGTGATTCTATTAATTTTATAATGTCATCCTCAGTCAATTTTTCTAGTAATTCATCTTTGTCTACCATCTTCTACCAACCCCTTCGTCATCATCATCATCGTCCTCTTCTTGAACGTCTCTTTCCAGTGCTTCCATTTCTTCTTGGGTTAGTGAATTATCTTCTAGTATTTGTTCAACTGTAGTAGAGTCAATTGGCATTATCTCATAGTTATTATTAGTTAAGAATAAATCAGTTGTTCTACATATTCCTAAATCAACATAGCACCAAAGTTTAACTCTAACAAACTTACCTCTTCTGACTTTATATATGTGATATACTAAATTAGGTCTTATAGAGAATTTAGGGAGAACGGACTCTAGACTCTTTAAGTCTGCTTCTGTGACTTGCATAGCTATTAATCCTACGTCTAATTTATCTGCCATGGCTTTTGCACCTCTAAGAACCGCTTCATCTGCTGTTTTAACGTGTTTGTACTCGCCATTTAATTGAGATGAAGTACTAAAATGTATATCTAATGAATTACATAAATATTTCATTCTATCAACAAAAATAAATAAAACATTATCTTCTCTAAGTTTCATTCCTTTGGTTTTGGTTGATATTTCAATCAACATCTTAGTAGAGGTAAATATATAATCAAAAAATACATAGCCTATTTTATGGTTCAATTTATATTTTTTAATAGCTCTTTCTATATCTTCCATATTAAAACTTGGTATATGCTCTATCCATATTGGTGATTGATTTAGTATTTCTATAGCCTTATCGACTCGTTCTTCTTCATCTTTAGTGTATTTACCGTCTAAAATACGGTCTTCGTTTACTCCACTTACATGAGCTATAAATAGTGTTTGTATCTCGTCTATCTCTAGCTCTGTTGTTATAAACAAACATGGCTCTGAATATTGTCTGTCAATCCACTCTTTTAGTTCTAAGTCATACCAATATCTAACTGCTATTGTACATATATCCTCAGCGGCAAGTCTGGTTTTTCCACCACCTGTTCCAGAGGAGCGCATATATAACTTCTTCTTTCTAGCCCCTCTTGCTATAGTTGTTAGTATTTTACTACCCATAGGAGCACCCATCTCAGGTGTCTTTTTAAGTCTTTCTTTTAATTCCATCATTCCATGACCAGCTTGTTGTCCTTTTTGACCAACATTTCCAGAGTAGTCAATGCGCATTTCTAATAGGTTTTTATCATAGATGTCTAGTATATCATTTATTGACATTGCGTCAAATACATGTTGTTGCTCTTCTTGTTTTACTGGGTCTAATAATCTATCGTCATAAATAAGCGTTGCATCAAAACCTCTTTCTTTCAATTGTTTCAATAAGCTAAACTTTTTTAACCTTTTAAAATTATAGTCGAAGTTTTCGGTTTTAGTTAATTGTAAGCACGTGTCAAGATATTCCAATCCATCATTTTCAGTAAAAATAGTATAGCTTTTTGTATATGAGGATAGATAACCATCTACCTCTATTGGACTCAATTTCTCTACTCCACTTTTTATTAAGTTACTTATAGCTCCAAAAACCATTCTATGAAATCTTTCTGGAAAATCATCTACGGATAAGTTGTCATATCGCTCATCTAGTAGAAATTCTGGCTTCTTCATTAGTCCACCAAGTACCTGTATAACAGTAGTTTTATCAAACATTTCTTAATCCTTTCTTATAAGTCATCTATATTAATCAAGTCTACTTTAGGTCTATTCTTAGGAACTCTACATTTTACAGCTGTTATGGTTTCTTTTGTGTTTATTCCCGCATTTCTTTCATTTGCTATTCTAGATGTAATCCAAAAATCTCCAGCCTCTTTGTAGACGTAGGGTATTATTCCTATTCCAAATTCTTTCCTTACTTCACTTTCCCTTATCTCATAGTAATATATAAGTGTTAATAATATTCTCTCATATGATAAATCGTACTCTTTATTGTATTTATCCATCTGAGCTAATATCTTAGGGTCTACTTCGGCTGTTTCATATAATTTATTTATATAGTCATACAGTTGACTTTTATCATCTGTTGGTTTTATTTTTGATTCATATTGTTCAGCAACAAATTTTTTGTAACATTCGGCATGATATTGTTTTTGACCTATTTTCTTTACTTTGGATTTTGGTAATATCTCTTCTAAACAATATTTACACTTAGCATTTTTTGCCATTGTATTCTCTCCCTTTAAAAAAATAGGGAGAGAATACAATCTCTCCCTATGTCTTATTGTATTAAATATCTATTCCTAACCTCATTAGTCCATCAAGAATTAGGTCTACTTGTTGCTCTTGTTTAGAGTTGGCTTCCATAACACTGCCGTTAACACCTAAGTGCTCCTCGACTATTTCCTTGTATTTAGCAAACAAAGCTTCATCTTTTTGCATTACTTGTACATAACACCTAACTTGCTCCTTCATTTCATCAAAAGTAAGTCTGTCAACCTTCTTCTCTTCTACGTATTGATTGTAGTCTACAGTAGAATTATCTGATGCTGTTGCTTGTTTATCCACTGCGTCTGCAATAGCTTTTTCCAAGTTTTCTGCCGTAAATTCTTCAATCTTACCTTGCAAGAAATCAAATCTACTTCCAGCGTGATAGTGTATTGAATTGGCTAGATAGAGTGAAGATTTAATTTCTTCCCCAGAAGTACTATCGATTCCATTTGTTCTAGCATATCCAATAATATCAACAAGATTACATACTGGGTCGATAGAACGTTTGTCCCCAGTAGGATATATTTTTTTATATTCCTTACCATCATTTCCTACCGCTTTTCTATCTCCTTCGTGGGAAATGAAATACACAGTATATCCACAAGAAGCTAGTAGATTAATTTGTCTAAAATACTCTTGCTCATATTCTTTCCATAGACCAAATCCATCATTTCCAGCCGCAATACTAGATGCTCCAGCTTTTTGAGCGACAAAATCTTGACACATTAGTGATGAAGCTTCAACTGTATCAAACAAAATTGTTTGATACTTTGCTTTAGCCTTTTCTAATGTAACAGGGTCTGTTAATTGCTTGTTAACCTTAATAAAATCAGACCACTTTTGAATAGGTAAAAAATCTACTCCAGCGATTCCATTTATACCAGCCTCAAACCCTAAGTAAAAAGGTTTGGGAAGTCTTGTTCCTTGTTTAGTCTTACCTGTACGGTTGCCACCGTAGACAAGTATTGTTTTCCCCGCAAGCCCTCTTGGTACGTGGCTTACATTGGGATTAAAGATATCGTAAGTTTGAATTTCCATATTTTATATCCCCTTTCTTACCACTTAGGTGCTTGTACTGTGTTGGCAGTTCCAGATGTAGCTGTTGATGGAGAAGCAAATCCAGCTTTACTTGGTTTGTTTCCATTCTTCTTTAACTCGTCAAGTAGTATTTGTCTCTCAGCCATTGCTTTTTTGACTAATTCGATGTCATAGCCATCAACTACTTCTTTTTGAGTGGGAGTTCCATCGGTGATTAGCATTTCTCTTCTATAGTTCTCAAATGACTCTGTTTTATCCCCAAGAATACCCTCTGTTACTTTAGTGGTTAGGTATACTGTAGAAACTAATTTTCCCCATACTCTTGAAGTTCTATTTACTTCATAGTGAGTGGACATGTAAGCACCAACTTCTTTAGTACCAATAAATTCAATAGGTAATGCACACCCTTTATAATCAAATAAAATTAAATTGATTACGAATCTACCTGTCTCTTCATCTTTCTCAAATTCTGGTAAAATTGACCCAAGAACACCATCAACTTCAAAAGTAGCTCCAGCTTCTTCTTTTTCATCTGCATGTTTGATAAAGCTAACAAAAATCTCTGGGAATGCAACTACATTACCCTTTCCATTGACATAAGTATTGAGTCTTGTTTCTGCGCCTCTAATACTAACTCTTACTGCCTCTGATGTATCGAGACCTTGTTGTGTCAATTTAGCAATACATGGATAATCGACTGCCATTGCCAATGATTTATAAGAAGGATTTTCATTGCCTTTGGAGGTGGTTTTTTTTGCATAACATTTTACTTTATGCTCTTCAATTTCACCAGTTTGGATAACCATATCACCTTTGATAATGTCGTCCCCATTTTTATCAATACCGAGGGTTAGATTGTTTTCTTTCAATGTACCCACTAAATTTACTTTGTTGTAGCTTTGTGGTAAAGTTGTTTTGTCTTTTACATTCATTTTTTAAATCTCCTTTTTCTTTTTTAATATATTTGATGGTTTATAGTATCTTAATTGAACCTTCTTCGATATCTGAATACTCCCAAGTTTCAGAGTTCAGTAATCCTTCTCTGTGTATTGTCATTTTCTTAGTACTGATTACGATTATATCACCTTCTATTTGCTCATTAAGTACATTTGAAAAAGATACTTTATCTCCCTCTGATACTAGCAAATTTGCAATTGTGATAAAGCTTTTAAATGGTTTTTCTTTGAGAACCAATATATTCGACTCCTTTCCACTTCTTAAGTATAGCATAAGAGCCAACTTTTTGTCAACCCATAGATAATAGTTATTTTATGATTAATGAGCGTGAGTGTTTAAGTGAAGCCCCTTTTACCTTAGCACCGCTCTTCAATGCATCTAGGATAGCTTTTCTATCTATTTTACTCGGTTGAGCAATTAGATATTTTTTAGGTATTAAAGACTCATCTGGAATTAATGTTGAGCCACCATTTGTTCTTATGTTAAAGCTAAAAAGCTTTGTTTTAAATTTAGTCTTGCCTGTAAGCTCCATAGAATCAAAAAGACTCATTTTTAATCTATCAACATTATTTTTAATGACAGCCTCTTTAGCCTTAAGTCTTTTTGACTCTTTATCTAATGAGTTAGCTTCGTCTGATAGCTGTTGCATTACTATGGCATATCCTTCTGCTTTGTCTTCTATGCTCATTTCTATACTCTCTAAAGTATCCTTAAAAGTTTCTTCATCAATAACTTCGTCTTCCATCATAAATTGTAGTAACATAAAATCTTTATTCAGTTCATATAAACTACTCATTGTCTACCCCATCTTTCTGTGATTTTATTACGGCTTCGTGCATAGAAATTATACCTTCAACCATACTTAAGGACTCATTTTCTGTTAAGGTTATAAATTCAGCAGAATCCTCTTTTTTAATTGACATACCAGTTTCAGTTAATGTGAATAATAAATTTTCTATCATTAGTTTCATTTTTTACCCCTCTTAATCTTTGGTTTTGGTTTTGATTTTTGTGGTTTGGGTTCTTCTTTGGGTTTATATTTACCTATTAATTCATGCTCTAATTCCTTATCTTTTAAATATAAAACTATTCCGTCATATTCATCTTCTTGTATACCTAGTGCATTTTTAGAGTGTGGTGAAGTTCCATAGCCAGAAACTCCATAGTTCGTAAGATAGCATTCTTCTTTGTAGTTTTTGTCGTTTAGTATCTTTACATGCATATTCTATTATCCTTTCTTTGTTTTCTATTGACAGAGAGCAGAACAATCGAAGTCCACAGCTTTCACTGCACATTGTTTAGCAAACAAGTCTAGACACCTATCTAGTTTACTCTCTATTGAGTTGACCCAACTGGACTCGAACCAATACACCGAGCGTCAAAGGCTCGTGGACTACCATTACCCTATAGGTCATTATTAAGCACATGGTGAGATTCGAACTCACGACAATACTAGATTTGCAGTCTAGCCCCTTCGACCACTCAGGCACATGTGCATAATGGACTGAGATAGAATCGAACTACCTTCTTCTGCGCTTCAAGCAGACACTTTTCCCCTAAATTATCAGTCCATGGTGCTATTAGTTTTCTTGATAATTTACATCCCACTTCTTGACTCTACATTTGTCCTTATATGTCTTATGAATACCAGAACCACTTTTGACAATATCTAAATGACGACCTAGTTTATTTGAGGAGTGAATCATAACCTGCTACTTAAAATGTGGACGAATATACCCACATCAAGATAATTCCTTTTTCAACGTGTCTGTTTTCAAATACATTGTATTCTACTCACATTTGATATAACACTCCAAAGGCGTAAATTCCGAGCTAACCACCCGTACATACCTATAAAATCTTTTCAAATGATTGTTTATAGGTTCGTAGCATTTCTCCTTTCTTATTTATTTATCAAATTTATGCGACTTTGTATATTTTAGCATCTCTTAAATTGTAACTTGCATTTTTGTCTCTATCTTCAACAACTCCACATTCAGGACAAATGAAATCTCTATCAGAAAGTTTTAAGTCCTTATTTATATGTCCACAATAATTACAAGTTTTTGAACTTGGATACCATCTATCTACAATCCTTAGCTCAATATTATTCCATAGACATTTGTAAGTTAATTGTCTTCTAAATTCAAAGAAGCCCTGTTTCGCTACTGCTTTAGATAGATACCTATTCTTTAGCATGCCACTAACATTTAAGTCTTCAATAGTAATAAAGCTTGGTTTTTGCTTTACTAGCTGACTTGTAATGTTATGAGTATAATTATTTCTTATGTTTGCTAATTTATAATTTATTTTTCTTGTTTGATTTTCTAATTTAATAGTATTGTTTGTTTTAATAAGCTTTTTACCTTGTTTATTCATTTCATATTTTCTCGATATTTGTCTTTGTTTTCTTTTAAGTTTCTTTTCTATTTTTATAACTTTAGGAGTTTTATTTATATTTTTAAATGGCTTATCAATGTTACTGACTATAGCTAAATCTTTAATTCCCAAATCAATTCCTATTCCCCCATTTATTGGAGTTGAATAATTGTTACTATCCTCTACTTCACATAATACAGAAACATAATATCTTCCAGCTTTTTTAGAAACCGTACCACTTACAACTTTTGCATTTGTAGGAATATAACCTTTTTCTTTTAAATGCACCCATTTTAATGAAGGTATGTTGATTTTATTTCTTTCTACTTTCCAGTCAGTTTTATTGTTCTTAGGAAAATATAATTTAACGTCTTGTTTATTCTTCTTCTTAAATTTGGGGAATTTCCCTTGTCCTTTAAAAAATCTTTTAAATGCGGTTTCAGCATTGCAAATAGCCTTCTTTCTTGCTTTAGACCCACATTCATTAATCCATTTAAACTCTTCTTGTGTCTTAACTTCATTATTAATATATTTATCAAAATCATTGGCATTAATAAAGGCTTGTTTTTTATCAATTAATCCGTCCTTAAATTGTTGATATAATTCTAAATTCTTAGCGAGGTATGAATTGTATAAATATCTACATATTCCAATGGATTGATTAATCTTATCTATGTGTTTTTCTTCGACCTTAATTTCTGTTTTAAATGCTTTGAACATACTTCTTCATCCTCCTCTATTTTTTTCTTATACTTCCTTAATCCATAAATTGTGCAATTAAATAATTGATAATGTTTTTAATTACAGTGGATACTCCTCCTTTTATGATTAGTTTAGTGACGGTTGCCTACCTCTTAAGTATAACACACTTAACAACCTTTTGTCAAGTACTATCTAAGGAAATCTTGCTCGCCATAAAAACTCCTACGATGGGACTCGAACCCACAACAACCAGAATCACAATCTGGCACGTATACCAATTTCGTCACGTAGGAAATACCCACAGAGAGACTCGAACTCTCAAATTATCGGCTCTAAACCGAATGCCTATGCCAGATTCGGCTATGTGGGTATATATCAAGTAAAATACTTGATATATATTTTCAATGTAAGTCCTCAACTCGTCTCATCCTTACCAGTAATAAGTCGAGAGCTTTTAAATCTGTTTCTGTTAACTCCTGAAGGGCTAACTTATCGCTATACCCTTCGTCTAGTATAGCTTCACTTAATTTCTTTTCTTTCTTTTTTTCTTCTTTTTTAGCTTTATTTGTCTTTTTTGTATCTGCGTTGACAATTAAACTCTTTAAGTATTTGTTTGCTTGTGTCTTGGTTTCATTAAAGCTCTTTTCAAAGTATGCTTGTAGCAAACCTCTTTCCTTATCAAAAGTATCGCCAACAGTAGTTCTTACTATTGTCTTCGTATCGTCTTCCCACAATACTACTGTTACTCCAGCCTCTTCATCAAAATATACTGAAACTATTTCTGGCATTTCTTCTTCTAGTTCCTGTCCTTGTGGGACTCCATGGAATCCATATCTTATGTTTTTTAGTGCTTTACAGAGTGGGTCTATTGTTAGTTCGTGCCTTTGCTTTACTGCTTCATCTTTACATTTACACATTTTCTAAATCTCCTTTTATTTTGCAATGTTTTTTTACTACCTTATATATTTATTGTAGCATACAACATAAGTTTTTGTCAAGTATTATTTTAAATATTTGTTTTTGGTGATAGTATAGCTAACTACTGTTATTTTTAACATCTTAGCATATTGGAAACAAAAGATTCTGCTTCTAACTGTAAGTTATTAAGTCCTTCCTCATAACTAATTATGCTTGTGAAATTATAATCATCTAAGTCTATTTCACTAGGATGGTTTTGCTGTTCTTCTGTCATAGTACATTGGTATCCTAATCGAACCAATCGAACATCCACGACTCTTTTGGGAAAGTAGGCTTTGACGAAGTCAATTTCGTTCCAGAACCTAGCATCGCTTACTATAATATAATCAAAGTCATCCTCGACTATGGCAATATCCTCACAAATTCTACTTACATGGAATAAGGGCATCTTCATTTTCTGCCTTATAATTTCAGTTCCTAATTGCTGTAGTTTATTTCTCATCTCATCTGTCTTGACTATTGTATTGTAAGAGCCGTCTAAGGTCTTTGCGCCATAATAGTCTATAGCAATACCTTTAATATATTTAGCAAAGTGAGTTTTACTGACCTTATAACCTTTTTCTACTAGTAGGTAGGTTATCATATCCGCAAAGCTATCTTTTCCATGACAAGCTTTTGCAGATAACAATATAACTTTATTCATAATGTGTTTTCTCCTAACATTGGTTTTTTGAGTTCTAATTTAGTTGTAGCCATAATCCACACTCGGATGAATCTCTCTATTAATTTTGGATTCATATCCGAGGGTAGTTTAGGTGGATAGGTATCCTTACGCTCAATATAGCCATAGACATCTTCACCTTTATAGCTTCCTATAATAATATAGCTATGAACGTCAATATTATTATAAGTCTCTTCGTCTACTAGATAGGCTATACTGTATTCTTTGTTCAGTCTTACTAATTTTTCTAGGTGTTTATCATTTTTCAATATATTTAATTTAATGAACATAGTTACCCCAATCTATTGATTAATTCCTTCTCTATATAAGTCCAACTCTGTCTTGTATGCTTTTGTTTTATGATATCCACATGAAATATACTCTGGACAAAACCCACGATAAACACACTCTCTTACACAGCAAGCCCTTAGCTCAGGTTCTTCGTCTTCAAATGAAGTTAATAGTAACTCCCAAGCTTGAGTCGTTTCCTTTGAAGCTTGATAACAGAGGCGTTTCCTACTAGTATTAATAAGAGCTTGTGCATTTACTTCAACTTCATGCTCTACGAGAGCACCTTGCGGTAGTTCATCCCTATTAGTACCAGTTCTGTCTGTTCTTTGAGTCCGAACTGCATGGAAAAAGCCTATAAAATGTCTAGTAATGTGAACACTAACCCAATAGGGTAGGTCATACCACTTAGCCTTAATTAAGATTTGTCTAATTGGACTATGTTCAGCCATTAACATCCTTCTCTTCCAACTCGAAGGTGGTTCAGAAATTCCGCTTTCTTTATGAATGGTAGTTCTAGCCGAATCAGCGACCTCTCGCCAAGTACCTTTTACATTTATTAATTTAGCTCTCATCGTCAGAAGGTCTCGCTTTCGCCTGTATTTCACTCATCATTCCCATTAAGTCTGCAATAAGAGAATCAACTTGGAATAAATTAAGTTCAATTATACCCATACTACTACCATCCTCTATTTCAAACTCAATAGATTCACTGCCTTCTAATCCTTTTCGTATCGTCATTTCTGCCATTACTTCTACTTCTCTATATCTTTTTGACATTCTATAGCCCTCTTTCTATGTGTTTATATATTTTTTTACTAATATTGATAGTTTTTTATTGTCTATTGCACCGCCAGACTTATCTCTTACTTCTTTAATTATAGTACTCATATTCTTCATTGTTATAGGAGACTGCAAGTTCATATCACAAACAGCTTTTTTGATATATATTAATATCCTAGCCTCATCTGTAATTATACTAGGTAGGAAGAACTCGCAGTATTCTATATAATTAGAACTTTTTATATATTCACTACTATCCACCTCTAAAAAACTACGAGTCTCGATATGCTCAGCCTTGACCTTAACTATCAAATTAATAGCGTCAATCGTCTCTACTTTTTTAGATTTTATTGATTCTTGAAATTTACCAATTAACTCTCCTGTAATAACGGTAGTTGTAGTAATACTATTTTTTCTAGCAAAAAGGTTATCTTCTCTTATTTTATCATACATTCCAGAAAAATCCATTTTAATCTCCTTATCTTCCAGTAGACCCATGTCCACCTCTATTTTTATCTTTTAATTTTAATACATCTCGAAACCTTAGTTTTTCCATCTTTTTATTGATTCTAAATTGGCACACTCTATCACCTTTATCAATTTTTCCATCTTTAAGTGCATATACTGCCATAAGCCACTGGTCGTCATTTCCACAATACGACTCATCAACAACACCAAAATGGTTTGTTTGTATAATGCCATGGTGTTTAAAGGTACTACTTCTAGGTACTATATTTGCCTCATAGTTTTTAGGTAGAATCATACCAACTCCAAGTGGAATTAGAAAGTAATCTCCAGCTTGATAGTGAAAATCTTCGTTAGAGCTTAAATCAATCCAGTCACCAATTTCAATTTTATTAATTGGTTGTGAGTTATTAAAGTATTTTATCTTTACTGTTTTCATAATTCTGCACCTTTAAATGTATTGTATATTGATATATACGATGTTACCATCCCTATGAGCTGATAGATTATAAAATCACCTATACCGAAAAAACCTATAGCTAGCATAACTCCACCAGCTCCAGCATAAAGTGACTCAGATATCGTCAATATAATCTTAGCTATCTTCATATTTTGTAATTTAGTCATATTATTCTCCTTTATTTTTAAATTTTATACTGTGTAGTTACTGTTTTAGTATACTACACAGTATGCAATTTGTCAACTATTGTTTTCTATCGAATCGGACAAGCACCACTTTCGCACTTTTCTTCTCCTAAGTCTATCTCCACTTCTGATTTCTCATATTTAGAGAGTAGGTCTGGGTAGAAGCGTTTCATTGTATTGGCTCTCTTATCGTACTCTTCTTTTTCTATGGCTTCATATGGAAGTAAGTCGTAGAAGTTGTCGTCTAAGGATAAGAATGATAGTGCTACAACATCATCCCAATGCTCCCACACCCATTGCTCAACACCTTCCCACTCATCATTTCTCACATGAACTGTTATACTACAATTATGCTGTACATAGTTTTCCATAAACAATGTATAGTTCTCTAATTGTTCGATGGCAGATACATTGTACTTGGTTCTTCCCTTTGGAGCTTTAACTGGAAACTCTACAACTTTCGTTGAACATGTATCCCACTCTTGACCTACTTCTGGATGCATTGGAAATCCTAACTCTTGACACACATGTGCCAATGGGTCATCAGCGTTAATACGCACACGTCTAATATAATAAGGTGAATGTGAATAATGGACACCGCTTGATACAGTAGGCAATTGACTAAGCGTGTTATGTGATATTAGTCCACCTTGATGATACATGTGGATATTTTCAACCTCAATATCAAATGTTTCTTGTTTTTCTAATACTCTTATCCCAACTATCTTAAATGGATTTCCACTTCTTTTTACTCCAGTTTTTACCTTTCCTTTTATTGAATTTTCATTTATAAAATTAATTGAATTTATATCACTAAATGCTCTTGATAAGTGTATTTTATACATGTCATTTTTACCAAAACTACTCTTCCTTGACCTATTAACTGAAAAACCAAACACCAAACCAACTGCTTCTCCAACTTCTTGCATGTGCCTTACTTGGTCTTCTATTGCAGAGTCTATGCAAAAAGTATCTGCCGAAAAACATCCATCATTATCAGCATATCCTACTATATAGGAAAGTATAGCTTCTTTACTTGAAGTTCTAATACACAAAGGAATTCTTGTTTTTTTATTATTGTCGTCATCGTACTTAAATAGTTCATTTAAAGCAATCCATTTTGTTATTTTTACACTTGCGAAATCTTGCGTATACGAATTTCTATCTGCCGATTTTATTATATTTGTTTCTACTCCAAACAATTCTAGCCAAATTCTCTGTACTTTTAAATGAACATTATAATGCTCACAATGGAATTTTATTCTATTACTACTTGTAAAACAACCATTCGCATAGTAAGAACCAACAAGCCAAGATAAATCATTTGACATTGTATGTGGCAACGTATAATCTCTAACATCAGAACGTGACATACTTAAATCGACGTTGCAGTTTAATTGACTATTTGTGATTTTATTATATGCGGATAAATTAACATCTAAAATATCATTTAATTTTAAATCTCTTGCTTCTGTCCACTCCCCAAGTACTGATAAAGGATGAGCCTTTGATACCCTTAGCCTTCTATTGCTCTTTAGTGTTATTTCTAATATGTCTTTTACATCATTCACATAAGTTTTAGTTACTTTGTTGCCAAGAACTGTAAAATTATCTTCAACATCAGTAAATCCTTCATTGGTAAATATATTACTATCTATCTCATCAATAAAAAATATACCATTGTCCAATGTTCTTATTGCTTCTTTTGACCAGCATCCTTCGGGCTTGACAGTGGTTATTAATAAAGGTCTATTTTGACCAATACTATCAGCATATTTATTAGCTGTTTCAATAGCCATCTCCTTTAAGTCTCTAAGTAATTTAGCTTCGTCTTCTTTAGTATACCCAGTTGCATTTACCATGTCTTGCCATCCTGTCAAAGAGCAACCTAGTAACTTATCTCTATCTTGAATATAGTTCCATTCTGGAATTTCTAGTTCTACACATGTCATTCTATATCCTGCTTTTGCTGACAATCTCTGAGCTTCTATTAATCCATCATAATCCAATGTATTATCTTCTTTCACATAAGCGTACACATTGACGGTTGTCAAGTTACATAATCCGTTGGAATCAAGAAGAATCTCGCCACAGTTTCCAGTATAGCAATGTTGTGATGGGAAAACGTGTTGATTATGTTCTACCGATACGTCCCAAACTGCTTCTGAGCTTCTATACTCGACAGATTTTACTGTTATATAGTTAATATCTATTAAGTCTTTTATTTTATTTGAAATCCTACTTTGTTTTCTATCTACTATCATCTTAAAAATGTTATTAAATCTTAACACTTGGTTTCCATTTATTCTAACTTGATGAGAATAATACTTTCTATCGTATATTTTTCCATTAGGAAACGTTGGATGTGTTTCTCTGCTAGTGATAGTTGAGGAGACACCATAAAAGCCTAGTAGTTTTTGTACTTCATCTGCTAATATTTTTTGACTTGTTGTCAATCCTACTCTTATACTGGTTTTATTTTCCCCATTAATATCGACAGACCCATCAGTAGAGAACAATCCGTTAATCATTCCCAGTGCATAATTATCTCCATAAGTCCACACTTGAACAGGTAGTGATTTTCCATCTTTCGAAAGTGTAAGACCGAGGGTATCTATTAAATATCCTTTTACAAATTCTTGCATTCCGAAATTTGTCTCTAAGCTATTGGAGTCTTTATCTCTTTTGTTCCATTTTAATATTTTTCCAGTTTTATGTGTATAATAGTCATCTACAAAGTTTTTAATTTCAAAATCTTCGCTATTAACTGTAAAACTAGCTACGTATCTATCATCGTCACTTCTCTTTGTTATAGAGCCATCTCCAATCATAATTCCAGCGAACAAACCATCTTCATAATTTAAAGTTCTGCTAAACCCTTGTAACTCATTTCTATTTAGCGGTATTTTATCTCCTTTTTTTATTTCAGATACCGATTTTCTAACAATTTTATTATCTTCTACTATTGGAAACTTGTGCTTTAATGTAGCATGCGTTAATCTGTTGCCACCAAAATCTAAAGTATAAACATCTTCACACTCACCAGATAACCAACATTGGGCTTTTGCAGTTTCTCCATTTAATGATTTTACATAAAATTCTTTTCCCTCTAATTCATTAATATTGAATACCCCAGCCATTGTTTGTACAAGTACATCTTTTGGCATTGATGGGTTACAGCCGTTCATATTAGGTCTTCTTTTAGCTCCTGCAACTTCATTTATCCAAGCTGGTTCGCCAGAGTATCTCATCTGTTCAATTTGCCAATGGAGTCTTTCTCTTGTCGGTCTCTCTTGATAATAGATAGAATTATTACTCATTTGTCTATGAATAATATCTTGGTCAACAATCCATTGACCGTCAATTTGTTTATATAAAGATGTCTTTGCTTCAATACCTTCTTTATCTTCGGAATCTAGTAGAACAATTTCAGCTGTATTGTGAACCAATAAACCACTACCGCAAACAAATTCCGACACATCTTTAACGGTTATATCATACGTATCATACATTGAATCATCAGAATAATCTAGCCCTAAAACCTCTACTGGTATCAATATTTGTGCTTCATTGAATTCGTTTTCGTACCTAGATATAGTCATTTGTTTTGAATTTTTACTCCAATTCTTTATTCCTTTTATTGAAGTAAACCATTCCGATGGATATCCATAGTCATTTTGACTGCGATTTGTTTTACAAGTATTTTTATATTTTGTTGAATTATTTCCAACTAAAGACTCAAATGTTATTTTTTCAGATTCTCCAACTACCCTAAGTTCATATAAGTCCTTCCAATTACCCACGCTTTTTCTTCTCAAAATCGTTCTACTAGATATACCAATTGAAGCATAAAGGGATTGTATTTGATATAAAAATTTTGGATATATAGTAGACACTGCAATTACAGGTCTTGCGTTACTAGTCCCATCTGCCTCATATAAACCCAACAAATAGAACTTTCTTACGTCCATAGAGCCATTCATTATAAAATCAGGAACAATTATTTCTGTATTTGCCGTTTTAAAATTACTCAAGTACTCTGCGAACTGAACACTCTTTACTCTAATTCTATAACATTTTTCATTGTCGTATGTTTCTATTCTTGGATTCACACCAAATCTTTCAATTATACCACTCAATTTTTTTGCAACATCTTCTAGTCCAAATGGTACGGCTAATGACATTTCTTTTTTTGCAACGTATCCATTCCCATGAAAATATCCCAAAAACCACGATATATCAATATCTAATTCTGGTATAATTAAATCGATACTATTCGTATCTGATGGTTTCTTGTCTCTTTTATAGCTCGGCATTTCTGTTTTAGTACCATCTATACCGCCTTTTACAAATACTAGCCTATCACCTTTTTTTAAGTCTTTTGCCATAATCCAATCATATTTACCCACAGATGTCATTTTAGCCATTTTATGTTTTGGTGTACATTTAAAATCACCATTTTGTAATTTTAATGTTAATAGTTCCTGTTGTCCTTGGTCTACCCAATCAGATACTTCACTATATCCGTTTGATGTTTTCGCTAACATACCAACTTTAACATCTTCTATTGGTATTAACCCATCTTTAGTATGGACTAGTGAGCCTTTTGGTAAACACCTTCTGACTCCTCCAACAACAACATTTTCACCTATAATATTTGCAATATCTAAACAATCAATAGGTTTTAAATTAGCCTTTGTACCATCATCAATAATCCCACGCTTTACAATAACTTTATTTATTTTAGTAAACATGTTTTTTAAGCTACTATATCCACTTGCTGTTCCACCGAATGTTTTTAGTTTCTCACCTTTTGGTCTAACATTGTCATAATTAAGTATAATTGTAGTTACTTTTCTGTATTCATTAGAATATAATAATTTAAAAAAGAAATCTAATGATTGCACCCAAGCTTCCTTACTGTCTGAAATTACTATTCTAGCTACTTCGTTACTAGGAAAAATTAAACTCGTGCTATCTACTCTTTTATTTTTATCTAAAGCAGTATAATCTTCGTGTATTAGTGTAATGTCAGTTCTTATTTTTGGTAGTTTTACAACATCACTTTTAAGTATTCTTAGACCAACACCAGAGCCTATCATTAACAGATAAAATAAATCTTTATATGCATTAAAGCTATCTATCGTAGTAAATGAACAATTAAAGTTAGCCATGGGGTAATGTTTTGCTACATCAGTTCCACCAATCCAAAAAGTTCTTCCAGATAAAAACTGTCTTAGATTAAAAACATTATCATAGAGTTTTTCGGCTTCTTGTCTAGTGGTTGGTACTAAACTACAATTGTAATCTACTGCTCTAGCAACGGTTTCCCACCAATACTCTCTACGTTTCTTATCTTCCATCCATCTTGAGTAGGTTCTATAGTATACAAGCTCACCAAGTTGATTTGGAAATGGACTTTCTCTATGCTTATATTTAGCTAGAAAACTATCACTTAAATAAATAAAATCTTTCTTTAATTTTCGCTCTCCTTTTTTTCTGTTTCTATATAAAATATAAGTTTTAGCTACATCAAACAACCTATGTTCCATTAATTGTTTTTCAACCTCATCACTAATCTCCTCAACAGACCAAAACTCATCAGACGAGACAATTTTTGACATAATATCACTTTCTATATCCTCTACGATATTATTATCAATCTCACCAATATCCAACATTGCTTTTTGTATTGCCATAACTACCTTACTACCATCATAATCAACTTCTTTACCATTTCTTTTTAAAATATGCATCGTCATTCTTTTTTTCTCCTTACTGTATTTTATTTCGTCGTCTTGTCATATCTATGCTCCTCACAATATATTGTGCGTCTCCCCTCTCAATGTCTATAATACTATTATACCATACTTCTAGAATTTTTGTCTATACTTTAAACTTATTTCATTGATAGTTATCAATAACTCATCTATCTTCTTATAGTCTGGTTTCTCAGGTATGTTAGTATGTAGTTTTGCGTACTCAAGTCTTTTCTCATACACGTCCAACAAATCGTAAAGTTTCTCATAGTTGTTTTTAGAGTATCCTCCATTTCGAACATCCATTAATAATTCAATCTCATTGACCCTATAAGTAATTATTTGACCCTTTTCTAAAATATCAAATAGCATTAAATACAATCTTATAAGATGCATCACATGTTTATCTAATTTTTTTTCACTTTTTTTTGAATTTCTATGATTCAATTTATCATAGGCACTAATTGCACTGGTCATTTCTGATTGAATACTATAGAAATCTCTAAGTGGATAATCTTTTAAGTCTATATCAACGAAAATCTCTGTATTGAATCCCTCTCTTTTACTGTCATGTTGATGAAGCTTGAAGTTTGCCTTGTCATATGAAGTATAGTGAGTTTGTAGATGTTTTTCCATATTGTTCAGTGTTTGTAATATATGTTTCTCTTTGTCTGATTGTAGCGTGTTGGTACTTAGTGAGTTTTCCATTCTCCTAAGTTGAGAACCCGCATATCCACCAAATGAGTTGATAGCTTTTTGAGATATAAAGATATCTTGGTTGTCTAAAATCATCTTAGCCTCATCAGCAACTAAGAATCGATGTTCTTGTTTTGTTCCAAAGAATTCTATAATATTTGGATTCATATTAGAAGCTAATTGAATAAACTTATCTACTGCATATATGGTCATATCTGCTTCTTGGTTTATAAACTGCTCGAATCCTTGACTACCCAATAGCTCCCTCTTGGTTTTTAGTGCGATACCCCTAATATCTATATCACTTTCCTCAACATTAGTCCCATAGGCATGAGACCCACCATAGGTTAAATAGATAATCTTCCGTTCTTTTGATAGGTCTTCAAGTAGTTTTCTATACGGTGGTTCGTGTATAATTGACATGATAGTTCTCCTTCTAAATTTATTTTTTTATTTTATAGGTAGACTGCATCCGTCTCTAAAACTACTGTTATAGAAGGTCATTACTAATACGATTCAAAAAATTAGCAACGCCATGCAGTCCCATGAACGCAATACTGCCATTTCCCTCTACTATTTTCTCTACAGCAACAAGCGATTTAATTTGAGATTTAGTAAAAAACTCTTTTTCGTCTTCGAGTAAAAAACAAAAGATTGTTTTATCTGGTCTCTTATTGCTATCATCTACTACCTCTGCAATACTAAATACACCAGTCATTTTTGGAGTAATCACATATAGACAGTAATCGCAAATCTCTTTTTGTCTGTTTTCTTCTTCCATGCATTCTGGAGTCCAGTCTTCTACTACTGGGTTGAAATAATCTACCTCTTCATTAAATATAGTAATTAGTTTCTCTCTCCATTTACTTTCATTGCAAGTCCCACCTAAAAATACTTTTATTTTATTTTTCATATTTTTTCCTTTCTTAATACACTAGTTCGAGAGACCGAATCCACTCTAAATAATTAGGGAATGAGGCGTAATCTAAGATACCAATATTGACACATGTTAATACATTACTCTCTAAGTTCACTATGCCATCTTCTCGTATGGCTGTATAATTTTCAAATTCCAATTGTTCTAATGTGATTTGTGGGGCAAATAGAATAATCTTCTTAATAGAACCACTCATATACTCATGCACTTTATCAGAATCTCTATTTTCCCACACATAAACATTAACAGCATGACCTACCTGTCCAGCCAATCTACCCTTACCTATCTGTATGTTCTCATTGACCAAGACGTACATTTTTAAATCCCTTTTCTCTAAGTTCTTAGCACTCATATTGACCAATCGCATTCAATTGTCTAGTGTATACTAGTTTTTTAGTTCCTAGTGACGCAAACTTACCAATGATAACAGTCATATCTTGATTAGAAATTTCAGAACAGTCAAGCAATACCGTCATAAATCTATCTTTTAGTTCAATAGACTCCATTTTCTCAATAAGTTTATATATATCATCTCCCACTCGCATATTGTCCATATCAACATTTAAAGATAATAGCCGAATAAAAATCTCAGTTGAGTCTAATTCAGTTGACACAACAACAGTTTTCCCCTTGCTGAAAAGTGCCTCTCCAATCAACTCTCTCGTTTTACCTTCACCACTTCTTGCATTTATTTGTTTTATAATCATGATTTATATCTCCTTTGCTCCCAAGCAAAGACTTGGGATATATTTTATAAAATGGGTGTAAAGCCACTACCCTTTAGGGTAGTTGGTAGTTGACTTACGGTTACCTTACACCTATGATTGTTTGGTCGGAACTGCGACTGTGAATATTCCTATTGCAAGTCCTAGTAGGATATACGTCCAGAAACCACAAATAGCAAATCCATCATAACTACTACTAATAACCAGTAAAGACATTGGTGTAATAGCAAATAAAGACACCACTGAAAAGAATGTTAAAAAAACAGACTCTCTAACCACACTGCCTACCAATATAGTACCTACTAGAAATGCAAGTACCGACATCGCTAAAAATAACATAAGGGCTACAATGAAAGCTACGCTTAAACTCTCAATTTGAATATTTTCTGGAAAAAGTAATCCTCCACCATACAAAATTCCTAAAATAATAAAATAATTAATAATTCTTCTCATTTTTCTTTCTCCTCTTCTTATTTCTTTTTTTGACCTACTCTAAATCTATAGAATAACTTACTACGATTGCTTCTTTTGGTACGTGTAGTTCCACTTTAATTAGGTCTTGTTTTTCATAGTCGTACATATAGAAAAACCTTGAGAACCAATTGCTCTTATATAGTTCATTTTTATAGGTATATTTGATATATGGGGAATCTCCCCCATCCATAAATAGATAAGTATTACTTGCATCTAATGACTTAACTAGATAACCACTAACTTCGTCACCAAACATAATCGTATAAACTAACCCTTTTTCCGTATTGGTCTGACCATATATGAAAAATACGCTTCCAGCTATAAATCCATCTTGCGATTCATAACTATTATCTCTCAATGTGTATATATTGTAAGTTTCGTACGAGTTGTCTAGTAACTCTGAATCTGACTCTAAAATAACTTGATTTACTATTATTAGTCCAACTATAATCAACATAGATAGAAATATACCTGAAAAAATCTCCCCATCACAAAGTTTTATCATTATAATACATATAATTATACAAAATACCAAAACTACTATTAAATGTAACATGATGCGCCCCTTTCCTTAAAAACTTATAATATATTACACTATAACAGTAAAAACTTATAATATTATACTATAATATTCCCTTAAAACTAACATTTTAACTAGCGTACGTATGAATCATATATAAGCCCTTTTCGTTTAAATATGGCTTTGAACTAGCAATCCAGATACTTCTTCCGAATTCGTCCACTACAGCACCCCTAGAATTAAAAAGTCTAAACTTATCATCTTTTTTTAAATCTGTAAAGTCTATATCTGACCAACCTAGTGCTATGTGTTTAACTTGTACTTGGTCTATATTTTCCATATTTTCTATCCTTTCTTTCTAAAGTATAACATATATAACATCAGTTGTCAATACTAATATCAAATTAATTTAAATAGTTTGTAAGTAGAGGTTGTGCGTAGAATTTCAACATTCCCACAACACTCTTCTATCATATTGTTTGTATAAAACCTTTGGAAGCTACCACTCATAGTCCAATAACCTTCATTATCTTCATCATAGTCCCAATATTCTTGGATACTATTACTATCACTTCTAACTGATATGTATATATTTTTACCGATAGACCTAAGCAAGACTATAATCTCTCTAACTTTTTCCTTAGATGGTATTACATTTAATACATAGTTACACATAACTGTATCATACATACAAGAAAGCACCTCTTCATTAAGAAATGCCTCATTGTATTTGTCATATCCTCTCCCATTACAGCCCATCTCAGTAAGCTCTATTACATCATAGCCATAACCACAACCATAGTCTAATATACTACCAATCAACAATCTACTATGCCATAAATATTCAGCTGGTTTGCTTAGTGAGTTTCTATGTATTGCTGTTTTAGTAAAACTATTATAATCATTATCCATTATATTACACCCTCTCATTATCCGCAATCATTATTTTTGGGTTACTAAACATATCTTGATTAGTAGCTCTTGTTGCTACCGCTTTCATATCATAAAACTTTGTTCTATGATGTTTCTTTGCATGTCTCTTTTGGGGTTTTTTGATAAGCTCTACGCCATAATAAACCCTATTAAACCCTATCTTATAATTATCTAAATCAACTTCGTAGAATCCGATACCTTCAGGTATAAGGTTCTTATTTACTATTCCTTTTGGTGCAATTATATAGGTATAGTTAGCACCAGCATTGAATCCATTCCTAAAGTCGGCTAAAGAAGCCTTCGCTTCAAATCCATATGTAACTATGTCTGGAAGCTCTCTGACTATCCTAGGAGTGAACCTAATTCCAGCCACATCAACTATACCACTCTTATTGGAGATAGTCTTATCGGCAAATCCAGAGACCTCTTCGGCTATAATCCTACATCCTTTATGCCTAGCTAGATATTTAGATATCTGCTTTAACTCATAATGCTGAGACGTTTCGTTTTTAGGATGAGGCTGTATTAACATCTAAAATACCTCTATAGAGTTCTTGTTCGCAAATCTGAGCATATGGCTGATTCTATCAAACTCATCATCTGAATAAGTAATCCCACAGTGAAATATACCACCTTTTAAATATATTTCTGCATTACTTCCGTTAGGGTTAATCCATCGAAAATCACTACCGCCCCTTAGAGCAAGTCGAGGTACTGTGATGTCAAATACTAGTATCTCTTGACTTGAATACTCTTTTCTCATTAACTCCATAAGTATACAAGACTGATTTTTGGTTTTAGTAAATATGCCAATTGTACCACTTTCACCATTGAATATGTTGTCATTATTAAACTTAAAGTTAGATTCTATTAGTTTTTCTGTTATGATTACCATAATTCAGTTCCTTTCTATGTTTACAATGTATCTATGACAAGAAAAATACTACGCCTTTAGACTGTTGGGGAAATTATCATATTTTCCCCTCTCCTTCTTCTTCTAACTGATGTCTTAATTCCTCTTTTAACAAGTTTCTAAAATGTGTATTGTTTTCTTTTTTCATTGAAGTCACAAATCGATACGAATTACACTGATACTTTCGAGCAAACCTATCTTCAAAAGACATTTTTTTTGACATACCTCTTATCAATATAACACCATCCTTTCTAACTATGCGCATTATCCCAAATCTTATTGGTGAACGTCCATGAGTCAATATTATTAGAGTCGTAGACTTCCGTTGGATAAGTAAATTCAAGTTTCATTGGTCTAATATCATTTGCTAACTGTCTTGATATTTGTTCAAACTGTTGCTGTGCTATCAATGTAGGAGCACTGATTATTTGATGGTCAATTAGAATGTTACCTAGCCATATTTTAATTTCATAGTCCGCTGGTTCGTCCAACTCTTGACCTCGAAAAGGATTAAATCCAAATGCGTCATTTAAATTAATAACCATCACCTTCTTTAAAACTAATGTCTCCAACTAACTCTTCTATATCCACTTCAACCAGTCCAATCATTGCCTCATATCTCTCTCTTGCCTCATCTAGTTCGAGTTTGGCGTTTTGCTCCTCATCAATGGCAGACTGTAAAAGCTCACTAAGATGTTCTAATAACTCTTGATTAGCTTGAAAATCACCAGCCAATGTACTTATCTCATAAATATCCGACTCAAGATGTTGATGGCTTAGGCTTAAGTCATATAGCTCCTTATATATTACTTTAATATCTTGAAGGAAAGCACTAAAAAGCTGTACTATACTTCCTAACCTATCACCTAGTAACCACTCAACAAATTTGTCTTTTAAACTTACTTTAGAACTCTTTTCCTCAAACATAAAATTCCTCCATATCTTCCAATCTCAAACAAGCCATTCTACCACCAAATACAGCCCCACAATCAATACCTATCTTATGGTTTTGTTTCCATATAGTAGCTTGCTCTTTTGGTTTTTTATCTATAGTAAATGTTGGCGTGTGTCCAAATATGACATACGTACCATCTGGAACATTAGATAAATTTTGATGTAAAAACTCTTCTCTTGCCCATAACATAAAATCTCTATATTGAGTATTGAGCAACTCACCAGTTTTTTCATTGAACTCAAGTCCAGCATGAGACAAAAAGAATATATTGCCATTGATACTCAACCTTTTAATGAGTTGGGCTTTCTTTAAGAATGACAAAATCATAGTTTCAATTTCTTGCCCATATGTCATAATTTCTTCAAATGTCGTCATTCCCCCACATCTAAGCCAGCCATCATTGTCAATACAACCATTCTTGTGATACTCTAGAAAAAACTCTTCATGATTTCCTAATAAGAATTCCATATTGCTATGCTTCATTATATAGAGCATAGTCTTGATTGGTAATATACCTCTATCCATTACATCACCAAGAATATAAAGTTTATCAGATGATTTAAAATCAATGAGTTCTAGCATTTTTAAAAACTTTTCATATTCCCCATGTATATCTGATATTGTGTAAGTCATGGTTTTACCTCGACCCTCACATCAAAATCAAACTCAGATAAAAAGATTTGAGGTAAATGCCCTCTAAATTGGTTCTCAGTTCCATGTAAGAGCATTTTGATGGCAGTTGTTTCGTATCTAATTCCGTTTTCAGTGTCCACTACTACAATATCAGCACCTAGCTTAGAGTAGTATTTAACTATTTCTCTATCAATACCCCAACCTTTATACTTATTGAAATAATGCTTAGAGCGTTCTTTAAAACATGTTAAAGTGTTGTTTCCTACCGTATAGTCGCCAATATGGTTTTTTCTTCCGCTATCCTCTGTGATAAATACTTCCACTCTGTTTCTCTCTTTATTCTCTCTTACTGTTAGTCTACTAGTCATATTTTTATCGTCCAATCTGGGTTTGTCAGTTTAGTTTTGAAGTAGCTTAATGTATAAGATTCTCTATTTGAAAAAGGGTCTATTTTTCTTAATTGTCCACTTTGTATCACATATTCGTCTTTATATAATATTGCTACGTTAATTCCCTCTCTTGCTTCCATCCATTTTCTAGCCATATCCCAAGATACAGAAGGATTACCATATAAATACCAATCCTCCCCATCAAATATTGAGTACTGACTTAATATTTCAGAATCTCCAGACTTATAAGTTATATTAAACTCACCTTTACTATAATATACTTTGTTCCCACTTCTATTCCCTACTATAGAGCTACTTTCATTTTCAATTAACCAAGACATACAATTTTTAACACTTCTCAAACTATCTTCCACCCTCTCTTTTTTTAGGAAATAAATCTGGTCTAAAGTCTCTAGCTACTCGCATTCCAATTACTGATTGACATTTGTGTAGTCCATCTGCAAAATCCTGTAGTTCTGTTGGATGTTGCCTATCTAATTTTAAAAATATATTCCAAGCTTTTGCTAGATGTAATAATATATCATCTATAACTGGTTGTTCTGATTCACTTTTTTCTTTATCGGTCATAGCTTAAACACTCTCACTTTCTATTACAGAGGCTTCTATATATGCAACCTCTTTAACCAATAACTCAAACTCTTCTTTAGATTCAGTGCTAACGTAACATTCTTCACTTAAAGCTATCATCCACTTAGAAAGCTTTTCTGAAACAGTATAATTCCTAACTTCTTTTAATAATTCTAATCGTTCTTTATAGGTATCACTCGTGCTAATTATTTCAAACAAAGAATCACTTACAATAATTGGGGTTGCCTTGCAATGGTCTTCCATAAATGACTCTATACTCATTCCTTTTTTCAGAGGTACGGCATTTCCCCCATTAGTATCAGAAAAAAGTTTAAAGATGTCTTCTTTAGATTCCATGGTCATACTAGACAATCTTCCTACGAAGACTACATCTTTACTATCTTCTATAATCATATTGGCAATATCACTATTTTCTACCTTGCTCCACATTACACTTGTAGTCCACTTTACATCAAAGGAATCTATTGCAGACCTGTCTCTTTTCAATTGTATGTGTGATGGCTTGAAGTCATAACCATAGTCTAAATCGTATTTCATTACATATAAACCATTTACATAGATACGTCCTTTAAACTCCTCATCTAGTAATATCCTTCCATAAGACTCTACATTATGAACATCTTTTATTTCTTGTAGATGCAGATTAGATTTTACAATTCTACTATACATTTCGGCAGTAACACCTTTGATTTCTATTGATAGTGAGTTTTCTGGCACACTATCCCAAAAATGTTTCTCTATAAAAACTGTCAATATTTCTTGTTGGTATTTACGAGAATTAACGAATCGAGGTCTCCATACTTCCTTTTTACCCCAATTATAAAAAGTTACTCCTAACCCCTCTCGTAATAATACAAGCATTGCTATTTTATAACCTTCTCCAAATTGACCTATTGTATCCTCATTGTCAGCTTTAGTTGTTTGACCCAATAACAACGAAGATACTTCAAGGGTAGATTCCTTATTACCAATTTTTAATATCTGAGCACTCTCATCATAATCAAAGAACATATTATTTGTAGGATTTACAGTTTGTTGGTCTAGGGCGTTTTGAAACAGCTCTCTAACCGCTTCAACCACTCCCCAGTCTGGAACGTAATTTTTTGATATTGTTAATTCACATTTTTTCATCTTTTTCTCCTTTTAATTTCGTTTATAGTTTATAGAAAACAACATTACCTTCCCAATCATCAAAAACACTAGCTATAGTTCTTTTGATTGCCACCCACTCAGCACCACCAAGACCGCATCCCATATGGTAGGGAAAAGCTATCTCCATTACACTTGAATGAGGAACTACAAACGTAACAAACCATTTAACTTGTTTTAGTGCACTTTTAAGTGCATCATAATTAGTATAAATCAATCCATCCTCACTAAAATCTAGTTGTGAAAATAAATTAACAAAAATTACACCATCCTCACACTCTACAAATTGTGCATTACCAAATAATTGCTCATCTTTAACTTCTTTGCAAATTTTTGAATACTCTCGGTATAATTCTGGATAGTGCTCTTTAACAGACTTTGATATACCATAATCCATAGTTCCTTGGCAATTTACTTGATGTACCTTCATCTTCACATTTGAACTTAAAAAATCACCAACCTTTGTTTCAATATTGCACATTTTAAACATCTCCCTTTTAATCTTGTACTATTTTTTTTGCTACCTCATATATCTATTATAGCATACAATATAAGTTTTTGTCAAGTATCGTTTTAACTATTTGTTTTTTTTGGATTTTCTAAACCCGCCATCTTTTCTGATATATATTTTTGTTGATTCTCTTCTAGTAAGTCCCATATTAAATTGAGTTCTGTTAATATATCACCAACATTACACATGTTACCTAGACCATCAAATAATCGTATGTTAACAGCCTTTAGGGCTAACTCCAACTCTTTTATTTTTAACACTTTTGTTTTTTGCATATAACTCTCCTCTCTTAAGGTGTGACTATTAAATTTAATATTCTATACCTTAGTATAATTATAGCATAACCCCATTAAAAAAGTAAATAGGACTTTAGTCCTATTTAATGTGCCAACCTATCATGTTTATTCATTATTAGAATATTTTCATACATCTTTTTACCTAATAAATCAATTAATTTTTTCTTACTTTTTTCAGTAATTGCCATATATGGTCTCATATGATACTGAACAAGTTGACATATCTCAATAGTATTCTTAATATATGTGAACTGTACTAAGAACATAGCCTCATACGAACTTACGTTTTCATGCCCATAGAAATGTGCTTGGTCTGTAATAATACCTTTTGAGTTCTTAAAAGTCTTCGTAAATAGTTTTCCTATATCATGAATCATCAATGCGAATGCTATATTTACATTATAACTAATCTTAAGATGATTAGCCTCTTGATAATAACTATAGAAAGCTTTGCTTTGATGCTCTCCTACGGTTAAAGTATGATAAGGAGTATCTTGTTTAAAAACGCTCGCACAAGCAAAATAATTATCATATCTTCTAAACTTATCTACTTCCTCATTATAAACAATAGATATCTTATTAAATCCCTCACCTAGCACTGGAAAATTAAATGATTTCCACATTCTAATAATAACACTCTCACCAACTTCTTTCTCCCTATAGGAATCTCTTAATAAACATGTATTGACCGTTGTAGCTACTACTAAGGCTTCTTTGATAGTATCCTTAGGTAGTAATGATAAGAAGTGTTTACGCTTCCTCATGGAAAGATTTGTAGCATCTAAAAATACATCCTTGCTATTTTTTAAGTCTCGCACAACTCTTACTTCAAGCTCTTTAAACAGCTCAGTATTTTTATCTTGAATATCATAAGAACCAAACAGCTCCAATCGTAGCTCATCACTTGAATGGACTATAAGATTGTTGTTATATTGTGCCATCTTTTTGCTTATCGATGATTTTCCGCAAGCGGGAAGTCCGATTGCCATTATGAATTTGCTCATTACGTTACCTCCAATTCTGTCAAATAATATTCATATCTAGTAGTTCTGATTGAGACTTCTTTAGTATTGCTTAACTGCCCTCCTGTTGTAAAGTCTATGACATTCTCAATAATTTCATCCTCATCAAACTTACATAGCCCATTAGTCATCCTATTAATAATAAGGGGTTCACCAATCTCTAATGACCAATCTGGAATGAAAACAACCTCGCCTATCGAAAATCCCACTCTAGTCTTATTACTACTTCTGACTTCCACTCTTTCCAGCTTAGCTAACATGTGCTCTCCCCTTTCTCTTTATTAATTAATTTTAAATTGACCTAATCGTCCTAATCAACAACCTCGTCTTGTGTTTTAAGTGTGTCACTTGAAGTATCAGTTGTAGGTACGGTCTCAATAATAACTGGTGGCTTGGTTAGGTCTAACACTTTATTCATAGGTGCACTCATACCATAAGTGTCAAATATTCTATCTAGTGCTTCATTTGCTTCTTCCTCAGTGCTAAACGGAATAAATTCACTTGCATTGTCATTTGAAAAGGTAATTTGTTTGTCCTTCACATGAAGTGCAGTATATGCATCGATATTCACATTAAGTACAATAACTTTCTCATTACTAATTTTCTTTATTAACATTTTACGGTCTCCTCTGCTATTCTTATTAGTATTTCTTTACTGTTTAGATTTTTACATGCAAGTACAGTATCTAGTAAATCGTTAAGCATTGCCCCAACATCTTTTCCATTGATACCAATGGTCAATAAGTCATTACCATTTATAGCTAAGTCTTTTAAAAATAAAGGGTCGCCTTGTTTAATTAAATTTAAATAGCGAAAATAGCAATCTATCTCTTCTTGTTTTAGCTCGTCTGTCGCTAATGTAACCCTCAATTGAAACAATTCCAACATTATATCAACACCTAACTTAGAAATAAATAGTTTTAATTGATATTCAGTTGATATGGACTCTAAGGGAATGTTAATTCCTCGTATTAACCTAGTTATCAATGAAATTTGATGATTGGTAAATCTCAATCCCCTTAAGCTTTCAATCACTACACTTTCGGCTAAGTTTGACAATAATGTAGCCATACTTGACTCTATACTGTAAAAGAACGAATTTAAACCTACGACTCTCTTATAAATATCTCTCTTACCAATCTGTGGAATTATCTGTTCTAATATCCCATATTTCAACATTATATACAAATATGTGAATGAATCTTTGTACGATAGTATCTTTATCAATTCGTCTCTAACTCGCTCTCTACTTAATTGGCTCAAGTCTACTCTCGATAACTCTAAGAGAATATCCTCATCAATCGTAAAATCATACCTACTTGCAAATCTAATAGCTCTTAGTGCTCTTAACTTATCATCACCTATTCTATCAGAAGCCTTACCAACACACTTGATAACACCGTTTTCTAAGTCGTCTATACCACCAAACATATCAATTAAATCACCGTCAAGTCCCATAGCTAGTGCATTAATGGTAAAATCTCTTCGTTGTAGGTCATCTGTTAAGTTTGAGGCATATTTGATAACATTAGGTCTTCTTCCATCATAATCTGTCTCAAGTCTATAAGTAGTTACTTCGTAGGTTTCATTGTCATATAACACAGTAACCGTACCATAGTTAATTCCAGTCGCTATGGTCTTATACCCTTTTAACTCAAATAACTCTATAACTTGAATAGGTGTTGCATTAGTGGTAAAGTCATAGTCTTTTGGAGTTCTATCAAGAACCATATCTCGACAAGCACCACCTACTAGATATATCTCATAGACATCAAACTGCTCCATGAATTTAATTGCCGTTTTATCTACTTTGCTTAATACATTCATACTACTCTCCTTTTACCACTGCAAACATATCCTTAATATCACTCATTAAATCATACCGTGTTTCAGAAATTGAATTCCTAGCAAATTTTTGCTCAATTAAATCAATATACATTGTGAATTGACCGTCATCTCCCATATAGAACTCATCCCAATATTTTTGGCTTAATAGTCTTTTAGTTTCTAATTGCTTCAATGCTAGATTGTCGAAACTAACAACCTTAAAGTGTTTAATCATCTCACCTAATAAGTTGTAAAGCATTGCTTTACCATCTTCCACTTCTTGACAGTGATAATCAATGCCTTTTCTAAATGTTTTATAGCCCAGAATTAAAACCTTCAAATTCAAATCATATAGTTTCTCCAAGTCTTCTTTCGAAACAATTCCATTGATTATATGAATTACAGCATTAGGGAACTGTAAAATCTTCTCAATAAGATTATCATTGACACTGGTTAAAGAGACACCTAAACCATATATTAACTTATTGTTAATCATATATTTTATTATTTTAAAATCTCTTATAAAATGAGTTTGATTTACAGTGATATTAGCAATGATTTTTTTACTCTTTAATACATATAAAAACTCAATTAAATCTGGATGACTAAGGGGATTCCCTCCTCCGATAGCCATTTCAGTATAAGGATGTAAAGAATCAATAAAATCTTTTTGAAGAATATCACCGTGTAGACCCTCTATTGTTGAAGCCTCATGACACCAGTCACATCCCATATCACAGTAGTTTGTAATTTTTACATCCATACACTCTGGAAAATCAGCCTCAAAGGACTCTAAATCATTCTCTCGAATTTTTGTGCCATCCTCAAAAATCTGAACATTGTAATTTCCATTAATATACTCTCCAAAAAGTTTCATATTATTCTCCTTTAATATCCATAATATCCAAATGCAACTACAACTTCACCGCTCTTTGTTTTATACTCACTAGAAAAACCTTCATACTCGTCATTGCCAGTAGCCTGTAAAAAGTTTTCATAATCATACTCTCTCAATATATTATCTAAATCGTCTTCATGTTCATCACCTTTAAGACCGCCATCTTCTGTAACAAGTTTAATGGCTTCTTCTATACTAACAAATTCCCCATCGTAGTTTTTTACCGTAATGCCCATTTGAAAATCCTCAAACTCTTCTAGACTGCAAATTGTTAGGCTATGTGTTGAGCTTGAGTTTGTTTCAAATACTCCTAATCTTACTTGTCTCATTTTTTCACCCCTTTCTAATTTCCCTTATAATATTCATAGTGTGGATAGTTAACACGAATATCAACTTCTCTCTCTGAGTTGTCATTACCAGTCAATACAAAACTATCATTTGAAAAAAGGTAACTGTATAATTTTTCTTTATTAGAACAAACATCTTTAATAAAGCTGATTAATTCACCTCCATGGTCTACAAACCCACTATCAAAAAACTTACAATTGTTACTAGTATAATATTTAGGCTCTTCAAATGTATAGTATATATTATCACTATTTAGATATTTCTTTATTTGGTCAATAAAAACCTCTAAGCCATTTTCATAAATTCCAGTGTATAGATAACTTGCTTTTTCTTGTGTAGTATTATACTCATCAAACTCCCAACCAAATTCACCAAACCTAAAATCAATTGACTTAGTACTTGGTTCTACTACCTCTTTAGTAATGCACAAACTATGAGTACTACTTGAGTTTGTTTCAAATACTCCTAATCTTACTTGTCTCATTTTCTCACCCTTTCTATCTTACAGTTAATTACAATATATTATCCACTACATTTGGAAACTAGTACTCTAAAAACTAATTATTTTTAAAATATATAGGTAGAACTATCATTATATAGCATGTTCACTTACTGCCTACTCGAAACCATACTTGTTACCTTAATCTAATGTAAAACGAGAATTGCAACCCTAGCCCATTGCTTTTATGTTGGTTATTGGATAGTATATATCATTTCAACTATTTCCTCAAGCTTACTTTAAGTCAATGGGACTCAACATCAAAGCTATAGTATTACGTGGTATTTTAATCTTATAGGGGCTACCACTTGCACAAATCTCACAGATTAACATTAGTTAAGTTCTTCTATATGGCTGTCCCAATATTGGTTATCTAACACCAAACTTTCAGACACCTATATTTGTTAATTGTTTCTGTATTGCTATATACTTATTATAGCACATATGTTAAGTATTTGTATATAGGACTAAAGTCCTATATTATAATTAATTTCTATCTAGATAGAAACTCATAGTTGACGCATTTTGGAATTGCTACTATTGATAAGATAATATTATAATACTGAGATAGCTCAGCTATCTGCTCTAGAGAATACCCCTCATCTAAAACATACTGTCTATCATATTTTTTACTTCTACCTCGATTAGCAAACTTATCTATACAGAGTCTATTTTCATATTTATTTACGAGTGTTAAGTTGTACACCTCTGCCAACTTCTGTAGGTTGTAGCTCTTACCACGTCCTCTATCACTCTCATCGACATAGATTATAGTTCCCCACCTTGATTCGTCCTTTACAATTGATTGCATTTGCTCAAAAATCTTATTTTCCATTTTTTCTCCTTTGCTATTATAATATAAGGGGCTTTAACCCTATGAACCAATCCTATCTATGAACACTTTACATTTAAGCTCATATTCATATATTCCATAGTCGGAAAGATGTGATTTTACGACACTCTCATTTGTTCCACTATCCTCTAAATTCATAACTATGGGAATTTCCCTTAATATTTTCTTTAATTCATATTTACGATATCTATTGTGAGTATAGAATATCAAGTCATTATCATAGTCATAATAGTCATTTTCTTGATTTGGCTGTCTTATTGTTACTTTTATCAACTCCATAAACCTACTCCCAAGCTCCCAACTCTAAGTATTCTTGTATCATATCTCCAGATTGTGAGGTGCAATAATGCACCTCATCACATTCTGGACAAACATAGTTCTGAACAAACAAACCATTACACCCATCAACAGAAGTCTCTTTTAGTTTTACAATTGGCTCACAGATTAAACAGTACATAATCTATCTCCTATTCTAGCTCTTTGAGCATTTGCTCCAACTGTTCTGGTGTGGCATTAATTAAAGCCTCATCTTGCTTATTAGCCATAATTTCCATAATCTTTTGTTTCTTCACTCTCTTTTCACTAGCTTCAAGTCGGTTCTTTTGTTCCTCTAGTTTAACTGTGACAATGTGCTTCACAATCTCTACTTGGACTTCTAATGACTTATTCTGTTTTGTCTTTGTGCCAAGTAGACTATCCTCTTCGGAAGCCTTTACTTGTGCGTTAAGACCCTTGTATACACTATCTAAGTCTTGTAAAGATAAGTCCCAAAGTGACTCTGTAGAAATTAAACCTCTGAATGCGAATCTTACTTTTTCTCTAGTTGCTACTTCAAACATATTCTTTTCCATGATTTTTTCTCCTCTTTTTTCTGTTAGAATTTTATTTTTAATACTCGTTCTGATTGACCAGTTACCTTAACAATTAATTCATTTCTTTTTGTAGATGAAAAACCAATTCCACTCAGTTGGTCAGCATTATCACTAACTTTCATTTTTGCACCTAGTGCCTCAAATACTTTTCTGTGTTTTGTTAATTCTTCTTTTAGGAATTCATTGAAGAAACCAGTTGCACCATCACTATTTATACAATCCTTTAGCATGAAGAAGTAGTGTCTATTACCAGTACCTTTTTCTCCTACCCAATAATTAGGTGAAAACATTGTTACCGATACTGGTACAAATTGATTAGTTCCTAAACCCCATACCTCTTTAGAGGCTGTAGTTGACTTTAATTTTTCTACGATTGAGAATACACCGTTCTTGAGAGTCACCTCTGCAACGTTTATCCAGTCACCACGTCTCACTACAGGACAATCAAACGAATGAACCGTTCCGTCAAACTCAATCTCTGCTCTAAAGCCATGTTGGAAACCTCTTCCAGAATAATCATGAACAAAGAATCTATACGTGCCATCTTTCATACTACTCTTATTAGCATAAGTTATATTCTCAACCGCTGGAACACCTGTGTTTGGTCTGGTAATATCAACGTCCAATCTACCCTTACAACTTGATATCCTAGCTCTATTGCTAAAGTATAACTCATACCCATCAGCTTCCATAACGTGAGCATCTAGGTCGGCAATATCCTCTCCTATATCATTCCATTGAATAGAGAATCTTAAATCGCCATCAACTTTACCGCCTTTTTCCTTAACTCTATCTTTCATTGAGCTATCTGCAATATTGCCATTATAAGACCATCCAAAGAGATTATCCCATTTAAACATACCTTTACTTTCCTTATTTTCTGGAGCGGTTAAAGATACCATATTAGCCACATGTCTATTCTCAAACAATACTTCTAATTCAGTTGTAGTAGGAAGTACATTCTTTACAAAGTCTTCAATACTGATTTCGGTCGCCCTTGAGAATTTCTTAGGGTCAACTCCTATACTACTTGACATTACATCAAAAATATCTTGATTTTGCATTCTTTTAGCTGAATCCTTATTAGAAAACAATACATTATTAATAGTGATATCGTCTAGTGTTGCATACACACGACCTAGTGATTCCATATAGCCTAATTCGGTCATTGTGCTCTTTGCATCCTCTAGCATTTTTTTAGTAAATATTGCTTTAGGTCTTTTATAGTTAGAAGGTGCTACCATAGCCTCAAATTTTCTAACTGCGATATCTAAATCCATATCATTACTAATATCAATTAGGAGAGTACCCATGCTAGTATTTCTAAGTTTACCAATCGCACTACTAATAGTTACTGACTTAGCCCAAGCGTAATTATCTCTCTCTTTTGGAGATAATGCATCATACTCTCTTTTGTAAACTAAGAATTGACTCAATACAGATTGCCATTCCTCACCTCTATACAATGAGTTTTGTGCAATAAGCTCTAATGATACCAACAAACTATCTTCCGTAATTTCGTCCAATGAGCGTTTAAATACATTTCTAACATCTCTATATGAACCTTGCATATCACCAATCGATTTAACTCCATGATACACAAATTTGTTCGGTAACGCTAAAAATAAATGCTCCCAAGTAAGTATTTCTCCAGAATCGGTATTTTCTCGGTTTTTATTAATTCCGATAGCTTTTGTTTTGGTAATATACACATTTGAAATAACTTGGCTTTTAACGAACTCAGAAATCTTATCAAGTGAAGGTTGATACTCCTCACTACCACTTTGAAAATCCCAAATAGTTATTACTTTATTATCCTTAATTACAACTGCATTTCCAATATTCTTTACAAATTGTCTACATGCACTACAGTCATGAACTCTACGCTCCCTAAAAATCTTATTAAATTCTTTTGGAAAGGCGTTTAAATACAAATCCCATAATTCATCTTTGTCTAACTGAACTTCAAATAAGTGAGTTGCATCCTTTGTTATTTTTTCAAAGTTAGATTGTAAAATTCCCTTAAGTTCTATCATTTCCATTTTCTTATTCCTCTCTTTTCATGTTTTTTAACTTCTATACTGAGTATAACACACTTACTATTAGTTGTCAACACTTTTATTTATTTATTTTACCGCTATCTTGAAATAACTTTTCACTCACACTCTTCTTTTAACCTACTCTTTAGTCCCACCAGCTTTCATAATTTTTACTTAAGCATGAAAACAAATCTCTTTTAACCATTTCTCTAATTGCAAAAGCGGTATCGTAATCTTTCTTTGTAGGAGTTTTTCCTTCAAAACTTACTGAACACAATCCCTTTTCATCAGCTTTGGCTACTACCATTGAAAAGTTTCTCTTATCTTCATCAATAAAATAAAAATCATCTTCCAACATTGATAGTAATTCTAATGCGTAAGACATTTTTTCAGCGCATTTTAAATGGTCATCTTTCGTACATTCATCTTCTTCGCTAAAATGTTTAACACCATCCTGTAGCCATAATTTTAAAAATGAATCCAATCCATAATCAAACTCATACCATCTATACCCTATTAAAAGTGGGAAAAACAGTTTTATATTATAGAAAAAATTTTGTATGTGGTATTTAAAATTACTTAACTTATGTTTCGATTTACTCATTTAGTCCTCCTTTACTCAACTTTTTCAAATTTGTAAGTATTATTATTTGTTGTGACTGTCATTATAAATGTCATGAATAACATTAAAAATCCCTATCCATGATATTTATGAAAACCGCCAAAATATAGGCTTTGACTTCATTGGACAATTTATGTTTCATTAGTTGCTTTTCAGCTTCACTACTATTTTCGGCAATAGACCAGATATCATCAGACAAGACAATTTTTGACATAATATCGTACTCTAAATCTCGCACAAGAAAATCATCAAGTTCACCAATATCTAGCATTGCTTCTTGTATTGCTATAATTACTTTACTATTATCATAGTTAATCACTATCCCATCCGCTCTCCATTCTTTCATTTCTTGTAATATACGATTCATAGAAACACTCCTTCTTATTGTCTTAATTGTCTATCATTAATATAATTTTTATTGATAGTTTGATTTTATTAAGATTATTAGTAAATGGGAAATACCATAGCTCTCTTAGCGATTCAATTCTAGTTTCTGGATATTGCATATATCCATATGCCCAATGGTTTAATACAGTTCCACAATCTGAGCAACAAACATCATATTCACATACAACATTATCACCACAAGTATATTCTCTTTCTATCTCAGTTGACTTGCACCCACATATATGACATTTATCAAGGGCATTCCATCTATTAAAAAGTTTCATAAAACATCTCCTTTTCTAA
>Ga0209414_1000031_pt1 | contig 54285 bp, 53 predicted proteins | sample LakVidmifraction_4_FD_181154 | JGI IMG/M metagenome (GOLD analysis project Ga0209414, IMG submission 181154) | Hypersaline microbial communities from Lake Vida, Antarctica - Brine Hole Two &gt;0.2 micron (SPAdes) (version 2) | ecosystem: Environmental > Aquatic > Non-marine Saline and Alkaline >...
ATGTCATTAAAGGTTTATCCAGTACCTTAAACTGGATTTTTTCCTATTCTCAGCAAAAGAATTTATTTGGAAAAGTTGGCTTTGCAATCCCACTCAGCCCATTCCCCTTCATTCCGCAGAAAAAGCTTCATTTCGGGAAAAGCGCTTCATTAAAAAAGTCTTGGACACAACTTCAAAGCTTCCGATTTACATTCCACTTGCCCGCTCATTCCCGAGAAAAGTCGGGAAGCGGCCAAACTCCATTTCAATCTACAACTTTAAAGTCAAGTCCGCTTTGCATCCTACTCAACAAGAACAATCAGTTTTCATAACACGGTAAGCACATTCCCCTACATTCAGCGAAAAGCTTAATTTCAGGAAAAGCATTTCATTAAAAGGTCTTGGTCACAACTTGAAAGCTTCTGATTATGACTCCTTTTCAGTTTTCCTAATTAAGACTAAAGCTTCGTTAAAATATGATATGGGTTCATTGTCTCTAGGATTGAATTAACCAATATTCAATAACGAGAGAATTTGTCATTTTAAAAGAAATAAAAAAAAATAAAATTTTCTTGGTTTAGTTAAATGTTACATATTATATTTGTCACTATTTTTAATAAATCTAAATAAGAATAATGAAATACTTTATTTTGTCCACTTTCCTCCTTATTAGCCTATGTACATTTTCCCAATCTACATTAAAAGGTGAAATTAAAAATGAATTAAATGAACCAATTGCCGGAGCCACAATTTATCTTCAGGAAGTACAAAAAGGAACCACAACAAATTTTGACGGATTTTATAGTTTGAAGGATATTCCCGAAGGAAGCTATACAGTAACAGTGAGAATGTTAGGTTATCAAACCAAAAAAGAAAAGGTAGGATTTACTTCCAGATAGAAATAATCAATTTGAATACATAAATGAAACATTACTATTGTTTATGGAAGACAATCAACCTGTGATTTGGGTTGATTGTAAGAAAAGGGAATTGATTGGAAATTATAAAAATGCGGGTTCAGTATGGTTGCCAAAAGGAGAAGCACCTAATGTGAACGTATATGATTTCATTGATAAAGAATTAGGGAAAGCGGTGCCTTATGGAGTGTATGATGTTGCTGAAAATATTGGTTGGGTAAGTGTTGGGATTAGTAAAGATACAGCAGCGTCAGACTGTCTCAAAACCTTCCTTTTTCTCAATAACTTTGTTGACTATTTTTTCGGGATCGTTTTGTTCTTTTTAGCACTTTGATTATCTTCATGTTAATCTGGGCTTACAAAGCCATTATAATGCCATTATAATGGTTTTGTAAGCCCGGGTTAGGACAGATAAACAAAGAATCAACTGCCTGGCAATAACCTTCATGCTTTAAAAGCAGCAGAAAAATTTAAAACGGTACTTCCTACGACCGAAGCAGTCAAGATTTCTTGACTGCTAAAATGAACTGCCTTTACAACTTAATAATATAATTTGACGTTTTAATAATTAAATTAGGACAAATTTATCCGATTTGAATTTTTTAATTATCTTTGTATCTCATAGAATCTCAATTCATTAATAGAAATTTATCCTTTGTTGATTGAATTGGATAAATTTCGTGTTTTTTAATCTTCTAAATAATTAAAATATTTTATCATGGAATCAGAGAATTTATTTCCAAAAACAACTAAAGAGCTAGCAGATAAAAAAGCGGCTTTAGCCCCTAAAAACATTGAAGCCTGGCGAAATTTCAGCAAGACTGTGTTTGAGTCGGAAGCGCTTCCGGAAAAAACAAAACAATTGATTGCCGTTGCCGTTGCCCATGTTACGCAATGTCCATATTGCATTAAGTCACACACCACCCAAGCGATTAGAAAAGGAGCGAGTAAAGAGGAAATTATGGAAGCCATATGGGTAGCCGCCGAAATGCGGGCGGGTGCGGCTTATGCCCATGCAACTATTGCGATGGCCGAGATGGAGAATCATTCCTAAACTAAAAAAATGGAACAAAGATTAAACTATACAAAAATAGCTCCTGATGCTTTAAAAGCAATGTTAGAACTTGAAAAATATGTAGCAGATTCGGGACTTGAACTTTCCTTATACGAATTGGTAAAAACGCGAGCTTCCCAAATAAATAATTGTGCCTATTGTTTGGATATGCACACCAAAGATGCACGAAAAGCAGGCGAAACAGAACAACGCTTATACGCATTAAGTACTTGGAAAGAAACCCCCTTTTATACCGAACGTGAGCGGGCTGCTTTAGCATGGACGGAAGCCTTAACATTAATATCTGAGAATGAAGTGTCGGATGCACTTTACGAAGCTACTCGCAAGTATTTTAGTGAAAAAGAGTTAGTTGCACTTACTATGGCGATTGTTGCAATTAATGGATGGAATCGTTTGGCAATTTCATTTCGAACTGTTCCGGGAACTTATGAACCCTAAAGGAGTTGCTATTTAATATTTTAGAAAAATAATCAAATGGAAATTAATCAAAAGATTGCAGTGGTAACAGGTGCCAGTAGCGGATTGGGCGCCGCTTTTTCGGCTGCTCTGGTTGCAAAAGGCGCTATAGTTTACGGTCTTGCACGCAATTTAGATAAACTCGATACGCTTCAAAAGCATTTGGGCAACACATTTATTCCGGTTAGGATGAATATTACCGACCAAAAAGCCATTGCTACTTGGGTTAAAAAGACTTTTTCTGACACCCATATTCCCAATATTCTGATCAATAATGCCGGAGTTGGATATTTTAGTAAAATAGACGAGCTTCCATTGCAACACTGGCACGATATGATCAATACCAACCTAAACGGGGTCTTTTACATTAGCTCGAACATAGTTCCGCTTATGAAAAAAAATAATGCTTCATGCCACATTGTCAACATTGGTTCTATCCTGGGGAAAACCACCCGACCAGACAGTGCCGCCTACTCAACTACAAAATATGGCATCCAAGGGTTTAGCGAGGCTTTATCTAAAGAGTTGCGTACCTATAATATTAAAGTAACCTGTGTGAATCCGGGAAGTATAGAAACCCGTTTTTTTGAGCAATCAGGTATTGAGCCTCATAGTAATATGTTGCAGCCCAAAGACATCGCTGCTTTCATTATTCATGTTTTAGAAACCCCGTGTAATATGCTCATTGATGAGATAACACTCCGTCCATTGCAACCTAAAATGAAGCAACAGGAACAACGGGAATCTTCTTCTCCAGTATGTTATGCACAGAGCAGCGAAGTGAGGAAGGAATTTCAAGATGAAGAGCTATTAAAGGCCAAATCCAAGTCAACACATGTAAAACCGAAAGGCGAGTCAAATTAAAACGGAGACGATAAATACAATCACCATAAAAAGAATATACAATGAATCATCAGACACAGATGGTTACAGGGTATTGGTAGACAGGGTCTGGCCCCGTGGAATTTCTAAAAAAGATGCAAATCTCGATGAATGGAATAAAGAAATTGCTCCCTCAACGGAGTTAAGAAAATGGTTTGATCATAAGGAAGAACGCTTTGATGAATTTGCCCAGCTCTATCGTAAGGAGTTAATGACCAAAGCAGTGGAAGTAAACAGATTGAGAACTATTGCTAAAAAAACAGGCATAACATTGTTATACGGCGCAAAAAACCCTGAGATAAATCAAGCAATTGTGCTGAGGGATATTATTAATGCAAATGTTTAAAAATTATATAGATGTTCTCTAAAGCCTTGTAAATTCCCAAGAAAATAAAGGAGTTAACTTAAACGATATCGCCAAATAAATTAACTCTCCAATCACATGTACAGCAAAAGTGTTATAAATATTGACTAAAAGTGGTATCATAAATTCCATAAAAGGAGCCGCTGGTGGCTTGGAAATAAAAAATGACCCGTTAAATAAAATTATGATAAGCCGCATAGTAGCTTCTATTAATGGAAATACTGATTATACAAATTGTGGTTGGGGTTTGGTAACTATTTAGAAATCACTCCTTGCTCTGTCCATTTTAAATTTAAACGCATTAGAGAAGATTAAAAGAAATGCTGAAGACTACCTCTCTGTTTGATTTATTAAATAACATTAATAATAAATTTGTCTTTTTAACGGTAAATCTCACAAATACTGTAATCCCTATTAAAACTATTTATAATTAAAAATCATTATAGCGCTGAGCCATAATTACACTAAATTTTAATTAAAAATGAAAAAAAAGAAAATAATCGTGATTGGCGGTGGATTCGCCGGTATTCAGCTTGTAAGAAATTTGGATAAAAACCTTTTTGAGGTAACATTAATTGACAGAATTAACCATCATCAATTTCAACCATTATTCTATCAGGTTGCCACCTCACAAATTGAGCCGTCAAACATATCATTTCCATTTCGGTATATTTTCAAAAATAGGAAACATGTTCAAATAAGATTGGCCGAGGTATTAAATGTTGATACCGAAAAAGATATGATAAATACTACCATAGGTGATTTTATTTATGATTATTTAGCAATTGCAATTGGCTGTAAAACAAATTTCTTTGGCAACAATCAAATTTGTGAACATTCATTTACTTTAAAAACAACCTATGAGGCAATTAAAATACGAAACCACATATTGCAGACATTCGAAAATATTATTTCGGCAACGGGGTCTGAAAAGGAAAGTTTATTAAACTTGGTAATTGTTGGTGCCGGCCCTACGGGGGTTGAGCTGGCTGGTGCATTCGCCGAAATTAAAAAAAATATCTTACCAAAGGATTATCCCAGAATCGATTTTACAAAATTTAAAGTCTCTTTAGTGGAAGGAACTAAAAATACTTTGAATAATATGAGTGATATGGCAAAAGCGACCTCCAGAAAATATTTAGAAAACATGGATGTGAAGCTAATTACCGAAACATTTGTAACTGGTTATGATGGTGATATCCTTAAATTAAGCAACGGGGACACAATTAATACTAAAACGGTTATTTGGGCTGCCGGTATTACAGGGAATACAATTCAAGGCTTCCCAAACGAATGTCTTACCTTTGGTAATCGGTTAAAAGTAAATAGGATAAATAAGGTTGTTGAAAGTAAAAATATTTTTGCAATTGGCGATATCGCATATATGGAAACACCAAAATACCCTAAAGGACATCCTCAATTGGCAAATGTTGCAGTATATCAAGGGAAGAACTTAGCGAAAAATTTCAAAAGAATTATCGAGGAAAAAAAACCGCTTGATTATGAATATAAAGATCTTGGTTCAATGGCTACGATTGGGCGAAATAAAGCAGTTGTCGATTTTCCGTTTGTCAAGTTTAAAGGTTACTTCGCTTGGTTTATCTGGATGTTTCTACATTTAATGATTATTCTAAGTGTTAGAAACAAATTAATCATCTTTATTAATTGGGCCTGGGTTTACGTCACAAAAGATTCTTCGCTTCGATTGATTCTTACTCAAAATGGGGAGACCTGCAATGTTGAAAAACCATTAAATCCCTAAGATTATCACGCCCGATTTATTGAACTGGATATAGGGTAATTTATGTTTTATAAAGTTGAGTTACTGAAAGATTTATAGAATCCCTTATTGAGCATTTTTTGGCCTTATAAGAAAAGATGCTTAAAGCCAGTCTTTTGGATGTGCTAATACAATCAATAATTTTTCTTTTTAGATGTTCTTATCAGGTTGATGGTCGTATACCCATTGTACGTGAGTTGGCTGACTCATTAGGATGCTTTAAGTTTTTAAGCCGAACAAGACCTTTGTCCTAAACTAAATTGAATTCGGCTTGCTTTTGAAAACATTTACTTTTTTAAGGTAATTATAGTTAAAGTTCAATAATAATGGATCTTTTTATCCAATAAATCCTAGTCTATTCATGAGGGTTTCCGTTACTTTTAATTTATGGAGTGGGATTTGATTGAAACTTACATTTACAGCTACTTAAATAATATAATGCCAACACCGCACTAACTAATATCAACTGCGAAATAGTCGTTTCAATTGTGGGATATATGCCCAACCAATCTACGTGCACTAAAACTGGAAAATCTGTTATGGAAATCCAACCTGACTCCTGGATGGAATGAATCCCTTTTCCCAGAAGAATTACCGCCAATAATGAAATTCCCCAAGAAGAGTAGCGAAATAATTGACGCACCGGTATTTTTTTTGAGTATCTTAGAAACAGCAATCCCAATAGAGCGATGAGTCCAAATGAGGCAAAAACTCCGAATCCTATAGCCGATTTATTTAAAGGTATTGTTTCGAGATTTATGGCCTGCAAGAAAAGAATTGATTCAAAAGCTTCTCTAAAAACAACCATGAACGAAAAGAATGCCAAACCGAACATTTTTTCTTTTTGAAGTTGCTTCCCAATTTTTTCTTCCACAAATATTTTCCATTTTTCGGCTTGGGAATTTTTATGTAGCCAAAATCCAACAAAAGCTAGAATTATAACGGCAGCTAAAGAGATAAGGCCTTCCATGATTTCGCGATTTTGACCGCTAATATCTATTATCCAACCAGAGAAGAACCATCCCGCAACTCCCATGATGATAGCCGTAATCCATCCGCCGTGAATCCATCTTTTAGCTTTCTTTGCTCCAGAACTGCGGATAAGGGCAAGAATTAAAACAATAATTAAAAAAGCCTCAATCCCTTCCCTTAACATTATAGATGCCGATAATACAAAAGTTAACCAATAGCTTAAGCTATTATTTTCCATGACTTGTTCGGCATCAACAATTAGTGAGAGAGCACTGTTAATCTCATTTTCTACTTCAAAATTATTTTTGTTTTGTTCTATGGCAAGGCGCACCTGCAACATTTGTTGTTCAAGTTTTGATGAAATGGTGGGCGCGTAAGTTTTTAATCTTGCTTCTGCTGGTTCAATACCTTCCAGATAGGCCGCAAGTGCATCCTGTCGGGCAATTTCATTTTTGCCTTCTTTATAGTTTTTTAATGCGCTAATTAAATAGGTATTTGCAATTTTCAAAGGCTTATCGGATGAGCTTCCTGTTTGGGCTAAAGACTTCTGTCCTCCATTAGTATTGGTCAAAACGGCAGGTGTAGTTTTAAAACCCGAAGTTTTTATGATTTCCTTTTTTAAAAATTTTATGACGGAATCTACTTTTGAAAAAGGCTCTTTGTTTTGTATAAGTTCTTGTAAGTGTAATATATGAGATAACTTGATGGCTTTTTCTTCGGCGGAAAAGTTCATATTATCCGTTAATTCGTAAACGATTTTGCTGAATTCCTGCATTTCCGCATATTCAATATCATTTAGTACAAGCCCTTCTTTTATCACCAAGGGATAATCCTTGGAAATATGATCTAGCAAAAAAATAATCGTTTGAATTTCTTTATCATTATTGTTTTTAGCCGATACATTATAAGGGTTTAGGGAGATGAAAATACATATAAGAAAAAAAATATTGTAAAGCTTTAGGGTTGTCATTTGGGTATAATTTAATAATTTTTTGTTTAGAATGATTCTAAACAAAGGTAATCGTTTTATGCCCAACTCAATATAAAACTTTTCTGTTTTTTTTAATTAATAACTCACCTTACGCAAGATGATAAAAGAATCCTTACTTTTAACTTCTGAATTTTTGATAAATATATTTCTGGAAATGGAAAATTTTGACGATCTGCACATCGATTATTTGATAAGTTCAAGTTCGTATACCACAGGAACGGGCATTGCTTTATTGTTATCAATAAAACATGAGAAAGTCTCACGTTTGTTGTCCACCGTAATTACGACAGCAAATTTTTATGGAAGAAGGTAAAGGTTTATATCCAAGAAATGACCCAGTTCAAAGTTGATTGTGCAATGTCACAATCATCAGCTGCACGACTAAAATCACGGTAACGATCGACGATAATAATGTATTTTAATTGATGGAAATTCATATCATTTTTGAAAGAATGGAAATTTACAAAAATTAAATGACGCTAAGTATTGGAAAATTTTATCTTCTTTAATTTCTATATTTGCAATATAAAATGTGTTCTTATGATTTCAAAATCCTGTAAATATGCCATTCGGGCTTCGGTTTTTGTTGCTTCAAAGGCAAATGAAAACATTAAATTGAGCATGAAGGAAATAGCCGAAGAAATTGAGGCGCCAGCGGCTTTTACCGGAAAAATACTACAAATCCTTAATAAACATAAAATTATTACTTCGTTAAAAGGTCCTTATGGTGGATTTTTCTGTGAAAAATATCAACTCGACTTTCCCATTTTGGGAATTGTAAATGCCATTGATGGTTTGTCGGTTTTTCGCGAATGCGTGATGGGTTTGCATCAATGTTCGGACGAACATCCTTGTCCAATGCATTTTGAATATTCAAAAATCAGGGCTTTGATGCTGAAATCGTTTCAAGAGACCACGATTGGCAGCTTGGCTGAAAAATTATCGGGCGGCGAATCTTATTTGACAAATGCGAAGTGGTTGAAAGAATGAAAAAGATATTTTGATTTTAATAAAAGATAATTTTGTCTTCTATAATTTTTTCATAAATTTGTATTTGGAAATTTAAATTTAAAAACTATGAAAATGACAAAATGGAATATCGAACCAATAAATAGCGAAACCAGTTTTAAAGTACGAAAACTGATGATCACCACTGTTATCGGTCAAATGGAATTTTTTGAAGGTCAGGCGGAAACTGAAACCGAAGATTTTGAATTTATCAACAGGATTTGTTTTAAGGCTGCAGTTAATTCAATCAAAACTGATGATGCCAAGCGCGACGAACATTTAAAATCGGCTGATTTTTTCGATATGGAGAAATATCCGCACATCCTTGTTGTTGCTGAGGATTTTAATATAACCGAAAAGAAAATCCAAGCGAATTTGACCATTAAAAACATCACAAAACCGATGATTCTTGCAATCGATTTTGGCAAAACAACTATTGGTGAAAATTCCCGAGACAAGGTGGAATTATCATTTTCCGGAAAAATCAATCGCAGGGATTTTGGGTTGACTTGGGATGGAAAAAATGCGGCAGGAGACCTTATTGTTGGTGATGAAATTAAATTAAGTGCCAGAATTCAATTCGTGAAACAAGGGCAATATGCAACTGCGAAAGAACTCAGAGAATGTGTTCTTTAATTTAGCCTTGATGGTAAATTTAAGATCATCAAAAAAAAATCATGAAACAGCAAGTGGATTATCAAAAAATTTGCACCAGAAGCGTTAAAAGGAATGTTGGAACAGGAAAAATATGTTTCTAATTTGAATTTGGAGGCTTCACTTTTGGAACCTGTAAAGTTGCGAGCTTCACAAATAGATGGCTGTGATTTTTGTATCGATATGCACATCAAGGATGCACGAAAAATGGGAGAAACCGAACAACGTTTATATACTTTGAGCGAATGGAGCTAGGCGAGGTGAGAAATATAATCAACCTCGCCCATTTAATTATCGGACAATTCCTGGAAAGGAAAGAAAATTAAGAGGGCTTTTTCAATATCGATCATATCCCTTCTAAAAAATTGTAGAATACCATTTAATAAAAATAATGGAAATGGTCATTCGCTTAAGCTTTCAAAAAACAAAATGAGGAATTACAGGTATATGAGAGTTGATACCATTATTGATCGTTTTGACGTAAAGTGCGGCCCTGATTCCGTGGTCAACTTCTTTACTTATACTGGGGATTTTATAAAAGTTTCGATCCACAATGCTCAACCATAATTTATTCTTATGCAAGCCCCGAAGCCCAATATACAAATCCAGCAAGAACTTGTAAACAGTATCATACATGGCTTCGGAATTATTTTTGGTATTGTAGGGATTCCTATCCTGATAGCCTTTGCCATAAAAAGTGATAATACGCCCGGGATTATCGGCGCAGCGATTTATGGATTTTGCTTTTTACAACTTTTTATTTCTTCCACGCTCTACCATGGTTTTCAACATGCCGAGGCAAAACGGGTTTTCAAGATTCTAGACCATATCAGTATTTATTTCCTGATATCAGGGACATATACTCCATTTTTATTGATTTATCTGAACAATACTTTTGGTATTACATTGCTAACTGTACTTTGGAGCCTGACTGCAGTCGGAATTATTATTAAGATATTCTTTACCGGCAAATGGAATGTTGTTTCTACTCTCGCTTACATCGCAATGGGATGTATTATGGTAGTGGGGGGGCGTACTTTCTTTGATGCTATTCCCGCTGGGGTACTGGTAATGATTCTTATAGGAAGTGTCCTTTACCTCTTGGGCGTTATCTTTTACCTTTGGAAAAAATATCCTTATAACCATGCTGTTTGGCATTTCTTTGTACTGGCGGCGGCAGTTTGCCACTATGTGGCCATTTTAATGTCAGTGTAAGGATTGATAAAGGAATTTTCTACTGTCATAGGGGGGATGGAGGCCATATTGCTCGGAGAAAGGAATTCATTTTAAGAGCCTGAGTGAACCAGAGTTCGACACTACTTCAGCCAATGGTAAATTTTTACTTCAAATATTTGCATCCGTTGCCAAATTTGAACGGAACCTTATTTCCGAAAGAACAAAGATGGGGCAGGCCAATGCAAGGAAAAGAAAAAAATTATTGAGAAGGCCAAAGGGTGTGTCCAATCCGACAAAATACAAATATCATTATGCAAAGCATCTTTACGGCAATATGGATGTCCCGATAATGGAGGCATGGATAAAGACGAAAATTAACAAAATTTCATTTTTTAGGGTGGAAAATGAACTTTTAAAATGAGGGATCAATAAAGTCTAGTTGGCCCAGTAGAAGGGTTGCTGTCACCAGCCGCCAGCTACTGGCTTAGTGTGAGGATAGCTGTAATTAACCGTCATGGAAGTACCGTTAATGGCCATTCTTCGTTCCCCAAAATGTAATTCTCAAAACCGGTTTTTTAATTTTAGACCTTAAGATTGGCTCAAGATTATTAAGCTGGTTTAAAGTGCTTTAAAGCTTGTCTGAAAATGCTACTTTCTGATATACCCTCGGATCCAAACTATTGATTATCAATTTATGTTTCTTTAAACAAGCTCTTATATCCCATATTGCATTCAGCTTAAAAAAACTATGTTTTAAGACAATATTATTTGAAATAATCCCCGTAAGTCTTTAAATAAGAAAGGATTTCCTGTTGTTTGTTATGATCCTGGGAATCGGAAGGTTCTTTCTCCAGCCCGTTAATTTTATCTATAAGCGGGAGCAGGTAATTATGCAACTGCTTATCTGCTTTCGGGGGCATGGTACATTCCTTGATAATTTGGTTTACCCTGCCCATCAAGGTGGCTTTTAAACGTGAGACCTTTTCATTTTCAGAAGAATTGATCAATGCGATCAGATCATTTATTCCTTGATTAGTGGTTATGTCAGCCTGCCACTTTTCGCCATTGTTCAATTTCACTTCTGTCTCTGCCACAGCCTCATCCTCATGCGCCTGTTGACCGTGGGCTTGTGTACTTTCAATGGGGGAATTAATTTCCGTATGTCTGATTTGTCCACCCAGATAACCTGTCCATCCCATAAGGCCAAAGCCAATGATCGAGATGGCCAATATTGCAGAAGATATCATCTTTGACCATCTCAATTTCCTCTGGGCTGCAATAATCCCGGCTATCGAAGCAACCCCCAATAGAATCAACGCTATCAGCGCATATACCGAGAAATCTTCATGCCGTTCAATAACGCTCTCTGTAATACCCTGAAGTCCTTCAACGGCATCTTCGGCGCCTTCGCCGGTCAAGTAGGCCGCGGCCGCACCTAATGAGCATATGATAAACAGGAAATAAGCAGCGATTTCTGTATGAACGCTCTTGACTAAAATGGCGTAGATCAAAACGAGTATCCCCAATAGCGTTCCGATGATTGGAAGATGGTTCACGATTAAATGAAAATATAACTGGTCCATAATTTTAAATTTTTAATTAATTAATTTTCTCTGTTTAATGAAGTTAGTTTTTTGTTGCTGAAGAATAAATGAGGATAGTCATGTATTGCCCAGATTAATCCTTTCAATTTTATTTTGTGTTGTAATCCAAGCCGATTTCGGGCGTTGTGCCCCCATTTTGTTCCTCTGGAAATTAATATCCTTTCTATGAAACACAATGGGTTTCCTTTACAATGGAACTACCTTTTTTAGAGTTCCTCCATTTTGTCCAAGGCGATTGAAATTGGAGGTCGGGATATTTTACCAAGCGGATAGCGTTCATAATGACAATCAGCACGCTCAATTCGTGGATTAACATACCGGAGGCTAAGTTCACATTTTTTGTAAGAACACCTGCCAATAGTAATGCAACCGTTCCGACAGCGAAAAACATGTTTTGTTTCATATTGCGTACTGTAGCTTTGGAAAGTTTCAAAGCATGGATCAATTTATCGAGTTTATCCGCCATTAAAATAACATCTGCAGTTTCCATCGCAATATCGGTACCTGCACCCCCCATGGCAATTCCCACGTCGGCCGTGGCGATTGCAGGGGCATCGTTTACCCCATCGCCAACCATGGCAAGGTTTATTCCTTTTCCCATACACTCTTTTACCATTTCTGACTTGTTTTCGGGAATCAACTCTGCGAAAACTTGATCCATCCCCAATTCCTCACCAACTATCCGCGCCGTATGTTTATTGTCGCCGGTCAACATGACCAAATGCTGAATGCCTTCTAATTTGAGTTGTTGAAGCGTCTCTTTGGCTTTGTCCCTTATGGTGTCAGCGATAGAAATAATCCCCATAACGTTTTTATCATTGGTAATAAAGACTGCCGTATTCCCGGCTTTCTCTTGTTGGGTGGCATAGGATTCTACCTCCTTGTTTATAGGGATTTTATTTTGGAAAAGGCCCTTTCGATTTCCGATATAGAGCGGATTTTCACAAAGGTTTACTTCAATTCCCCGTCCTTTAAGAATGCTCACTTCGGTAGGCTTATTCACAAGTTTCAAGCCTGTTCTTTTGGCTTCTTTTACAATGGCCCGTCCCAAATGATGCTCCGAAACCACTTCTGCCTCTGCAGCCATCAACAGCAATTCGTTTTCGCTTATGCCAAATCCTTTAATGGCGGTAACTTCGGGTTTGCCTTTTGTCAATGTACCCGTTTTATCAAATACCATTGCGTTTAATTTAGCAAGGTTTTCCATCACCTCGCCACCTTTGATCAAAATCCCGTTCCGGGCGCCATTTCCGATTCCGGCCACAAGGGAGACTGGTGCAGAAATTACCAATGCCCCCGGACATGCTATAACCAGAAAGGTAAGCGATAAGTGTACATCCTTCGTGACAATCCAAACCAGAACGGAAAGAACCATAATGCCGGGAGTATAAATGGCTGCGAACTTTTCTAAAAAACGTTGAGTCTTTGCTTTTCCTTCCTGAGCTTCTTCTACCAATTCGATGATTTTGGAGAAGGTGGTATCCTCCCCAACATTTTCTGCGATCACCTCAAGGTATCCGCTGTCCAAAATACTTCCGCTGAATACCTGATCGTCCGGACCTTTGCTCACCGGTACAGATTCGCCGGTAATCGCCGCTTCATTTACAGAGGCTTTTCCCGAAATCACCCGACCATCAATGGGTATTTTTTCTCCGGTTTGAATAATCACCACATCGTCTTTAATAACCTCCTCGGCCATAATTACAGAACTTATGCCATTGCGAAGCACCGTAGCTTGGAGCGGTGCCATTTCCATCAAGGATTTGATGGAGGCACGGGCTTTTTCCAAAGATCGTCCTTCTAAGAATGCCCCAAAGAGGAACAAGAAGGTTACGGCCGCTGATTCTGCATATTCCCCGATGATCAAGGCTCCAATAACGGCTATGGTCACCAAAAGGTCAATACTGAACATTTTCAAGCGCGTGGCTTTCCAGGCCTTTATAAACGTTGGAGCTCCAGCAACTACTGAAGCTATAATTAAAAGCGTATTCAATAACATTTCGCTCCAGTTGAACAAATAGGTTAGAAATGCAGCAAGAAGTAAAATTCCCGCGGCATACATTATCCGGTTTACTTGTGCTGTTTTCATAACTCGGTTTTTAAAATATTATGAGGATAAAATCGGAAATCCCACCTTTTCTATAAGTTCCCCCAATCGTTCAGAAGACACTTTTTCATCATCATATCGTACTTTTACCTTACTGGAGTTAAAAAGTACTGTCGTTTTCTCCACTCCAGGTTCTTTGTTCAGAACTCCTTCTATTTTTTGAATACAGCTAGGGCAGGTAAGTGTTTCCAACTGAAATTTTACGGTTTTCATTTCTTTTGTTTTATCTGTTAATACTATTTTGTTGTTATACGAGGATATATAGACGGCCATTAACGTCCTGCAGGCTTGTTACCTTCAGAATGGGAAGATTGTCCGTTCAATATACTCACAAGATTTTCGAGCGTTTTGATATATTGCACATAAGCCGTTACATTAGCCCTGCCTGCTTGAACACGCAGGCGGGCTTTTCATCGATCCATACCGCTCCCGAACGCTATGAATTAAAATAAAATGAAGCAAGTTTATCACTCTTTTTTAAGTTTAAGTTTGATGTATTCGCCAATCAAGATGCCTGTGGGATAAGTAACTTCCTCTTCTGCTTGTGCATGAAGTATCAGTTTCTGTGCAAATTCTACAACTTCAGGATGATTTTCTGCAGTTGCATGCGTTATTAAAATCTCTAAAGCTGCCACTATTTGTTTATGTTCAGCCAGCATTTCCGGAAGCTCTTTTTTCAGTTCATCGGTTATGGGTAACACCTGTTTCATCTCTTCGGAAAAGTTGCCGGAAGAGAGTTGTTGTAATAATCCCAAAGGGGGAAGCACATATTTTACCTCTTTTGCAACATGTGGATAGAACACTTCAGCGACTGCTTTTGCAGCTTCACCTGTTTTGTCTGAAAGTTGTGTGGCATGTTTCATCATGCCAACTATTTCTTCAGTCTCTGCTTCTGCTGATTGTGGAATTGTAAATTTCATTTCCGATCCATTGTTCGAATCAACTTGCGCTGATAAAGGAAGTGAACCAAATACCATCAATAGTAAAACGAACACAGTCGAGATGACTGTTTGCATATTGTTTCTGTGGATTTGAAATCTCTGTGAGTTTCCTGCCTCCAAATTCATTCTTTTTGTTCTCATGATAAATTCATTTAAGTGATTATTATTAAAATATCCTAAAACAAAAGTACATTAAGAAACATTGTTGTGCGACCTACTTTCTAAGGTAGTACCTGTTATACCAATTAAACATTCAAATGTCGCATAAAATTCGTTTCTTTTTAGCTCATTTGTCGTCATAAAATGGAACCGTAGCTAAGGCTATGCTTAAACCTGCCAGCCGGTAGGCTGGTTTTATTTCTAAACTGAGCTAAAAATAATTCAAATTTTTAATACAACATTTACCCTTCGACTATACTTCGGCTGCGCTCAGTAAACACACTCAGGGTAAAAAAAATTTAATTAGTATTATGCATCAAAAATAAAGTCCTTTTTTATAAGGTTAGACTTTTCAAAAGAACCTTATAATATTGGCGTCCGATATTTTACAATTGCTTTTTATATTCGCTCGGGGTAAACCCAGTTATTTTTTTAAATACCCTGTTAAAGGCAGATTTGGAGTTGAAACCGCTTTCCAGCGCGATTCCTAGCAAAGAATAATTTTGAAAATTCGTATCTTGAATTTTTCTTTTTACTTCTTCCACTCGAAACTGATTGATGAAATCAAAAAAATTTCTCCCGTGCATTTCATTGACCACCTGCGAGAGATGGTGAGTAGGAACGTTTAGACTTTCAGCCAACTTTGGCAAGGTTAAGTCGGGATCTAGATATGGTTTTTTGGCTTCAAAATAATTATCTATTTTATGGAAACATTTTTTCAGATCGGCATCTTTTAATCTGGAAGCGGCATATTTGACTTTTTTTTCGGCAATAGGTTTATTAGGTTCTTCCAGTACATAACTGATAAAAATCCCCTTTTGTTTCAGCCCAAAATACCCGATCAAGATAATAAATGCCGAAAGGGACAGGAACAGGCCATTAATGCAAAAAGCTATGGAAAACAAGTGGAAAACATGATGTATTACGGCTATTATGATAAAAATCGTCCATATTACTCCAAAGGTATAAATCAATTTTCCCAACCAATCCAGATCGATATCCCTCGAAGTAAAATGATGGATGGATTCCTTGATTTGGCGGAACCTCTGATGGGCCAAAAAGAAATACATTGGCCCCGAAAGCGCAGTGAGAACAAGGAAGAGCAAGAATAGGAGGGGTTGCTTGGCCGCTCCCTGAGTTACGTGGTCTACCCTAATCCCTTGGGAATAAGCCGGAAATCCCGATGCGACGAGCAAGTACAGGATAAATGCTGCAAATGGTGCAAAATGCCATAATTTATCAATTTTGAAACCCTCATGATTCGAAGTAAGGGCGAAAATATATAGGTACATAAATGGGCCATGTAATAAAAACAATGCGATAATGCCGCTGGATAAAAAAGGGGCACTTGGGAAGAATCCCATGGTAAGAACATAGGTTCCGATAGCAATGCCTAAATACAGAAGCCAGAATATCAAGATACGATCATGCTGTAACTTTGGTTTTTTATGAAGAAGTAGCCCCAGAAAGAAAAACGCATTGAAGCAAGCTATAAAATATATATATTTCATTGTTTTATTCTTGCTATTACAATTTTTTGGGGATAAAGGAATGCGAAAAATATATGGCGGTCATACTCCCAAAGATAAGGATTTAAAATTGATGGTTTCATGGTATAAGAGGCCTGGATGGCTTTATCTTTTTGTAGCAAATTGGTAAAAGCGTACGTGGGTTCTCAATGATGTACATTTTCCAAGATTAAAACGTTTATAAAGTTGACACGCTTATTTTTCGAACATTAAATCAGCTTTACCTCCTGCCCGCATTTCGGCAGCTACCCAGATGGTCTCCATAATTTCCTCTTTGCTCGCCCCTTTGTGCATCACCTAAGGAGTATGCGCCCTAATTAGAGACATTGGGTTACGTGCGCAACGGCTACGGCAATGAGCTGTTTCGTTTTTTCGTCCAGTGCACCTGCCTTAAAGACCGTTCTGCTGAAATTGCACCAAGCCTCGATATTGTCTGGTGCCAAAACGGTCTTTTTTTCATAAGTTCCCTAGTCGTTTTGAGATAAAGTGTTTCATTTTCCATAATCGCTGTTTTTTAAGTCTTAATCCTATTTTTCTAAAAATTGCCGCAACACGTACTGCAGTATGCCCCCGTTGCGATAATATTCTATTTCGATCAGGGAATCGAGGCGGGCAATGGCTCCGAATTCTATTTTCTCACCCTTATCGTTCTCAGCGATGACCTGTACTTCCTTTAATGGTTTTATGTCCTCGGAAATACCGGTTATCGTAAACATTTCCTTTCCGTCGATCCCTAATTTTTCAGCATTGTCTCCTTCCTTATACTGGAGGGGTAGTACCCCAAGGCCCACTAAATTACTGCGGTGAATACGCTCATAGCTTTCGGCAAGCACACATTTGATCCCCAAGAGAAATGTGCCCTTGGCTGCCCAATCCCGGGACGATCCACTTCCGTATTCCTTTCCAGCAAGAACAACTAGCGGCGTATTTTCCTGTTTGTATTTTTCGGCAGCCTCATAAACGGTCATTTCCTCTCCAGTAGGCAAAAAGCGGGTATATCCTCCTTCTTTATCGGCAAGTTTGTTCTTGATGCGCACATTGGCAAAAGTGCCGCGAACCATAACTTCATCGTTGCCTCGACGGCTTCCATAGGAATTGAAGTTTTCTTTTTTTACACCTTGCTGGATCAAATACTTTCCAGCCGAGGAATGCTCATTGAAAGATCCTGCTGGAGATATGTGGTCGGTGGTTATACTATCGCCTAGGACCAATAAGGCCCGGGCATTCTGTATATTTGCCAAATCGGGTGGGACAGCCGAAATATCCCTGAAAAACGGTATTTCCTTGATATACGTGGAATTTTCGTCCCAATGATACAATTTTCCTTCTGGAACTTGAAGGTCTCGCCATATCTCATTGCCCTCGAATATTTCGTCGTAGTTCTTTTTAAAGTCCTTGGCAGAAAGAACGCTTCCCAAAATCTCATTGATCTCGTCGTCTGTAGGCCAAATGTCCTTGAGATAAACGGGCTGAAGGTTTCTATCGAAGCTAATGGGGTCATTGATAAGGTCGATATCTACCCGTCCTGCAATCGCATAAGCAACCACCAACATGGGCGACATCAAAAAATTCATTTTTACCTGCGGATGGACTCTGGCCTCAAAATTGCGGTTCCCAGAGAGTACAGAGGCTACAACGAGATCGTACTCATCCACAGCCTTCGCGATGGCAGGGGGTAAGGGACCCGAATTCCCTATACAGGAGGTACAACCGTAACCTACCAAATGAAACTTCAGTGCCTCCAGATCCTTTAAAAGGTCCGCTTTTTCCAGATAATCCGTAACGACCTTGGAGCCCGGGGCAAGGGAGGTCTTCACCCAAGGCTTTACATCTATGCCATGCTCACGGGCTTTTCTCGCAACCAGTCCGGCTCCTATCATCACAAACGGGTTAGAGGTATTGGTACAGGAAGTAATCGCGGCTATTGCCACCGCACCGTCCGAGAGCTTAAACTTATCGACACCCCGATCTATCCAAATCGTTTTTAGTCCGTCTTTTTCCATTGTTTCGATAGTGCCGGTATGGGAAGGCTTTGGTAGCTTATGTGTCGATTGGTCTCCTCCTTCATCTATAAATTCTGAGATGGAGAGCATTGATTCACGCTTATTTTGTTCAATATATTCTCGTCCAAAGGATTCTTTCAATAGCTCAACGAATTTGGGTTTGAACTCCCGAAGCAATATTTTGTCTTGGGGACGCTTGGGACCAGCCACTGTGGGTTCAATAATCGATAAATTTACTTCTACAACCGTAGTATATTGAATTTTTTCTTCATTTTCTCGCCATAGCATATTGGTCTTGCAATAGGTTTCTACCAAGTCAATCTGTTCTTTGGAACGATTGCTCAGTTGCATATATTCCAGCGTTTTATCATCTATGGGGAAATAGGTGATTGTACATCCAAATTCAGGCGACATATTGCCAATCGTAGCTCTGTCTGGTACCGAAAGATGGCTACAGCCCGGGCCGAATACTTCTACGAATTTTCCAACTACTCCTTGTTTACGTAATAGATTGGCAATGGTAAGCACCAGATCGGTAGCGGTGGAACCCAAAGGAAGTTTCCCCGTAAGTTTAAGCCCTACAACCTCAGGCATTATAAAATAGAGCGGTTGCCCCAGAATGGCCGCTTCGGCTTCGATACCACCAACTCCCCATGCCACTACACCAATACCGTTTACCATGGGCGTATGGCTATCGGTGCCTACCAGGGTATCGGGGAATAGTTCATCATTTCGCTCGATAACTCCTTTGGAGAAGTATTCTAGATTTATCTGATGGCAAATACCCATTCCCGGTGGTACCACCCGAAAATTATCAAAAGATCGTTGCGCCCATTTTAGGAACTGGTAGCGCTCAATGTTGCGCTTGAATTCCTCATCCATATTGCGGTCATAGGAATAGGCTGTTCCAAAATAATCGACCTGTACGGAATGGTCGATGACCAGGTCAACTGGAACCAGCGGATTTATGGTCTCGGGGTCTTTTCCCTTTCGGGCCACTTCTGCGCGGAACGCGGCAATGTCCACTACGGCCGGGACGCCGGTAAAATCCTGCATCAACACACGTGCTGGCTTAAAAGGAATGTCCTTGTCTGATGCCTCGGGCTGCCAATGGAGCAAAGTCTCGATGTTTTCCTTAGTCACTGCAAAACCGTCATAATTCCGCAACGCATTTTCTAATAGGATACGAATGGAAAACGGAAGTTTACTTATTTCGTGGCCTTGTTCTTCGAGCACGGAAAGACTGTAATAACCAAAATCTTTTCCTAACAGCGATAGTTTTTTCTTGACTTTAAACGGGTCTTTGTCCATAATATTTATTATTAATTTATTTTTTCCCGATTTCTCGAGATTTATCAGCCTTATGTTTTTGACTGAAGCTTTGCTACTATAATCTCTTATCTAATTCCAGTAGATTAAAATCCGGATTAATTTTTCCCTAAATGGATATCATCTTTGAATAAGTAAAAATTCATTCGAAGCTGTCATATTCTAGCCCTTCAGCTTCGCTTTTAAATATTCTCGGTTCATTCTGGCGATACTTACCAAGGTAATTCCCTTTGGGTATTCGACTTCACATGCCCCTGTGCTGGAACAACTTCCAAAACCTTCTGCATCCATTTGTTCCACAATTTTTATGGCTCTTTCCGTAGCTTCGATCTTGCCTTGAGGCAATAGAATTAATTGACTTATCTTGGCAGAAACGAACAGTACTGCACTAGCGTTTATGCAGGCGGCCACACAGGCGCCACAACCGATACAAGTTGCGTTACTAAAGGCTGTTTCTGCATCATCATGGTTTATCGGAATGTTATTGGCATCTATCGTATTTCCCGATGTGTTCACCGAAACATAACCTCCAGCCTGTTAGATTCTGTCGAATGAACTACGGTCGATTACAAGATCCTTGATGACCGGAAAGGCATTGGCCCTAAAAGGTTCAATAATAATGGTATCGCCATCCTTGAATTTACGCATGTGCAATTGACAAGTGGTCGTTAGCCGTTCTGGGCCATGGGATCGCCCGTTGATTTGTAACGAACAGGTCCCGCAAAAGCCTTCACGGCAGTCGTGGTCGAACACTACCGGTTCCTCGTCTTTGTTCTATAAGTCCTGCATTGAGAACATCCAGCATTTCGAGAAGGGACATATCCCTATCGATACCTTCCACATGATAGGTTTTAAGTCCTCCTTTGGAAACCGCATCCTTCTGTCGCCAGATTTTTAAAGTGAATTTCATGTCATTTATTTTATTTTTCCAATGGATTTTCATTGTAATAATGGCAAACGAATATCTTGATATTCCTAAAAACCGATCTATGCAATGTTCATTAAAATCACGAATTTGTTTTAAAGATCGGCTGCGCTCGCGATCATTTCAGCAATGTCCATCACCTGTACATCATCTTCCTTGTTCTTTGCCTTGATACCATCCGTAAGCATATTGGTACAGTACGGACATCCAGAGGCTATAATCTCGGGCCGGATTCCAATAGCCTCCTCGGCACGGTCTACATTTATTTCTTTGTTCCCAGATTCAGATTCCTTAAAGAATTGGGCACCACCTGCACCGCAGCAAAATCCTCTTGTTTTGCTCCGCTTCATTTCGACCAGTTCAACCTCGAGTTTTTTTAGCAAATTGCGGGGAGCGTCGTACTCTCCGTTCCCCCGTCCTAAATAACAGGGGTCATGGTATGTAATGCGCTTCCCCTTAAATTTCCCAGCATCTATCTTTAAACGGCCTTCCTCTATCAGGGAACGGAGCAATTGGGTGTGGTGTATTACTTCAAAATGCCCCCCAAGTTCGGGATATTCATTTTTAAGCGTATTAAAACCATGGGGGCAGGCGGTAACGATTTTAGTAACCCCATATCCATTGAGCGTTTTGATATTTGTCATTGCCTGCATTTGGAAGACATATTCATTGCCAGCCCTTTTTGCGGGATCACCGGTACAGCTTTCTTCAGTCCCGAGAACGGCAAAATCTATATCCGCTTGAATGAGTAGGCGTACGAAGGCCTTGGTAATCTTCTTTGCCCTGTCGTCAAAACTTCCGGCACAACCGACCCAAAAAAGAATTTCTGGTCTTTTGCCTTGGGCAGCGTATTGGGCCATAGTCGGTACGATTATTTTTTCTTTGGAATTATTCATTATGGCTCTGTGTTTTATTTCGTGTGAGTATCCGACGTTGGTTTTGAATAAATCTGCGCAAAATTAATATATAGACATTATCTTACTACAATTTGTCGTAAATAACTTTATATCACATTATTTATATTACAAAAGACTATGATATATTATATTTAAGACAGATATATTCTTAAAATTACAAAATTTATTTCTATTTAAAAAACCATCTCCTATATTTTGGTCACGTTCCTTTTATACAAGGATTAATCTATATCGAAGGAAAATTGAAAAATGGCAGTAGATTCTAAGTTTTCGATTTTTCTGCAAGCAGGGTTTTGTCACTTTTTACCACACTTTCTACCGTAAAGCCGCATTCCTGCATTACTTCTTCCCCAGATACAGATTCCCCGAAACGGTCTATGACCAGTACAACGCTTTTATCGGTCACATATTTATACCAACCTTCAAGGTTGGTATAAATAATATGAGGCAATCTCCTTTGCGACCGTTGATAAGCTGATTTAGCCATTTATCATCTTTTATTACACGTTCGCACTTGGCAACCGATTTCTAAAATAGGGCGATTGAGAAAATGGCATGAAGAGACAAGTGATTGTCCATATAATAGGTCATTTTATAGGACAACCGATAAAAAATTAAAAAAATAATTTTTTTAATAACAGTCGTCCTTAAACGTAAAAGAAACTTTTATAGTACTGCCCATAGTCCGGAATACCAGATCTGCAATTAGAGGATGTTTAAAAACACTGCTTCCTGAGAACCAAGGTTTCGAACCACGGAGTCAAATTAAACAGAAGTTTTTATTTTTGTCAAGGTCTGATGTAAAATAATAGCTTACATCCTATTCAGGATAATATTGTCTCAAATAGAGTTTTATATATTTGTCGAAGAATTAATGCTATGATATTCAAATCCTGTAAATATGCCTTTTGTACAGTTATTTATATATCACTTCCAAAGCCTATGAAAATGTAAAGCTGAGCGTTAAAATAATTCCCAAAGAGATTGATGCACCGAAAACTTTTACGGGAAAGGTGTTACAAACAGTGAAAAAGTATCGGATTATCAGATCGCTCAAAGGCCGGTCGGTAGGTTTTATTGTGACAAACATCAATTAAATTTTCCAATGATCAATATTGAGAATACAATAGACAGATTGTCGGTTTTCAAAGAATGTATTTTAGGCTTGCATGAATGTACGGATAAACAACTATGCTCCATGAACGAACGATATACGGGGACGAGCGCGCTCAAATCCTTTGAAGAAACTATTGTCAGCAGCCTGGTCGAAGATCTAAAATCAGGTTTGGTTTATATTACACATGTTTAATGCGATAGAGATTATAGCGATTGATAATACAACGGATGTTTGAAAAAATAATGAAATTTGAATAGAGGATAAAATTGTCCGTTATAGAATTAATTCGTAACTTAGATTTCAATAAAAAAATTAATTCTATCTTTAGGATAGATGTAAAATAAACCTGGATATCTCTAATGAATCTGGGATTTTAGGTAATTTTGGATATCAAAATAAAGCAGGATGGATAAAAACTTCTTAGCGTACATTAAAGACTTTAAAAATGTTCTAAAGAGCGTTTTTCACGAAAGGTACGACATAGACCAATTTACTAAAGAACGGGGTATACCTCCAGTCGCTTTAAGGGATATTATGGCCAAATCGCCCTTATCCGTAGCTATCCCCGAAAATTATGGGGGTCGGGGATTGAAGGTAAAGGAGTGCTTAGCAATCTTATCGGCGGCTTCGTATGAATCCCTTGCCCTGTCCCTGACGTTCGGAATAAACATAGCCCTTTTTTTAGAGCCGATTGCAAAATATGCCAATGCGAACGTAAAGAGCGACATCTTCAAGCGATTTCTGGAAAAACAAAATATGGGCGGTCTAATGATTACCGAGCCGGATTTTGGCAGCAATGCGCTGGGCATGGAGACTTATAATCAAAAGATCGGCGACAGCTATATAGTCAAAGGAACAAAGCACTGGCAAGGTTTAACGGGAATGGCCGATTATTGGCTTATCGCCTCACGCGAAAGGAACAGTAAAGGAAATCTGAACAGGGATATTGATTTTTTTATTTGCGATGTTACCCAGCCAAACCAGCAAATCGTTGTGGAGGAGTATTATGACAATCTTGGGCTCTATATGATCCCCTATGGAAAAAACAGGGTAGATATTCGGGTGCCGTCCCAATTTAAACTGGAGCCCGATACGTCCGGGGTTAAAATGATGCTGGATATATTGCACAGAAGCAGAATGCAATTTCCTGGAATGGCACTTGGCTTTATAAAAAGAATGCTGGACGAATGTATAAAACAGTGCAATGAGAGAATCGTTGGCGGCAAAAAATTGATTGAACTGGATCAGGTCCAATATCAAATTTCAAGGGTTCAGTGCGCTTTTACGGTAGCCTCGGCGATGTGCTTTAGAAGTAGTAAACATAGCGGTATAGATAACGATCTTTCGGATGCCGGAGTAGAAGCGAATACGATGAAGGCCTTTGTGACCGACCTTATGCAGAAAGTGTCACAAATAGCAACACAGTTATACGGCTCCAAAGGTTTCAGGATGGACAACATTGCGGGCAGGGGAATTATGGACAGTAGGGCCTTTCAAATATTCGAGGGCTCCAATGAAATGCTTTATACACAGATTGCTGAAATAATAGGTAAGCTTATGAAGCGTAAAAACGAATTTGACATCTATAATTTTCTCAAAGATTTCAGTCTTACCGATAGATCGCATTCTCACTTTAAAAACGAGGTCGGATTTTCCTTTATTCCGGGTTCAAAGCAAAGGAAATTAATCGATTTGGGAAAAATTTTCTCGAGAATCATCTCCATGAATTTCGTACTCGAAATGGAAGAAAAAGGCTTTAGAAAAGATCTGACGGCAAATTGTTTGGAAATTTTAAAACATGACGTCTCTGTATTGGTCAATTCCTTTCACTCTAAAAATACGGTGGTACAAATTGAAGAATATCATGAAAATAGTCTTTGGTATGATTTTGTTTAGTATTTTTTCCGTTTCTCTCCTATTACAGTAGAGCTTTTGCTTTTTTGCCGATTCATACTTGTTTTCAAGAATTGCGAATATATATTCTCCTTTCATTTCAAAATAGTACCAACAAAATAAACTTATATTGAGCTTTTATAATTCCTGGAATTTCTTCAAACCCAAAATTCAACTTATCTTTTTTTTTGGTATTTCATAGGTACTACAGTTCTCACACCCCGAACGGTCAGTTGTAAGCCTAACTCCTCGTTTAAAGGTGAAGAAATTCCACATCCATTCAATAAGGACGTGGATCCGGTTCCGGAATCCGATCAGGGAAAGGATGTGGATAAACGACAAAAGATACCTTGCAAAAAATCCGCTGAATTTCAATCCCTTGATGATAATAGTCGCCTCTGTGCGCTCTATGGTCGCCATCCTTCCCTTGTCGCCTTAAACAAATCGGGTACGGGTTGTTTTTCCTACCGGTTCCTTGGAAAGCAATTTGTCCAGAAACTCGCCCTGTTGCGTGGCGACGGAAGCCAGTACCGACAACGAATTTCCTTTTTTGTTCTCTAGATGGTTGGGCCGATTCCAGCATTACGAAAATATCGGGATATTTGGGAATGCTCAAGTACGGGAACTGATTTCATCCCTACTTTCTCGGCCTCCCGAATTTGCGAGCTATTTTTTCCCAAGTTTACTTCTTCAATATTTTTAGCATCCACAATTTTTACGATTTCATGCTCGACATATATTTATTCTCAGGATAAATTTGTGTATCTTTAACTGAATCAACAATAAGCTAAGCAGTTAAATCAAGGTTATCTGTTGTTTTAAGAAATAATTATATAATCTGGTAAGTTAAACAGATATGAAAGTCAAAAGGAATCCAAAAACCCAACTTTTAAGCAAAGGAAAGATTTTCAAAAACCTCAAAATGATAGCAGAGGCCAATACGATCGGTCCAAAACATCTATCTGTGGAAGAATCTGTCCTCGTAATTCTAAAAGGGAAAGCTGTTTTAAAAATAAAAGACAAAGAATACACTCTAAAAGTAGGAGAAACAAAAATAATCCCAGGAGGCATAGAACATTACCTAGAAATAATAGAAGATACCGAAGCTGTACACATTATGCCATTGGATAATAAGATAAAATTGCTTGCTGAGTAAAAATCAGAATGATTTTTTAAAAGCTTAACTTATAATTACTGTACAGAAAAAAGGAGGCAATCCAGCATTGGAAATTTTTTTGGAGCACTTCAAAAGAATATATTTAACAAAGATATGTCCCCCGCGGACTACAATAGAATTTTACCATTGCACAACGAGAATTCCCTTGTTTGTCTTACATTCTTTTAGATAAACCAATAAATTAAAAGAGAAGGAAAAAATTTCAAGTATTATGGATATGATTAAAAGAATAGTGGAGTTTTTCAAGAAGCCCGAACAGGAAACTGTCAATGAATCTCCGAAAGGAGTTTGTTCCTTATGCTGGGGTTACCAAGAATATGACGGCAAAATACGGCAGCTATACAAGGATAAACAAGTTGACGTCAATAACCATAAGGATTCATATATGCTTGTGCAAGGTTTCGTAAAAGAACATATTGATGGGTATCAAATTAAGGACGGTGTCGTTCACGTGTGCCCGAATTGCATAGAATTGGAAGAGGGGAAGGATAGGGTTAAAAAATTTAATTCATCGGAGGAGGAGTAAGGAAATATAATTTTACCTTCCATAGAAGAGACCATACGAAAGGGAAAAAATTAAAATGCTGTTTTTTTAGGAATAACTGAGCCTCCAGTTTAAATTCGGCATAAATCGATTCCAATCCGTTCTTACATAAACCTAAAAATGGTCATTATGAAACCCGGATAAAAACGATATGCGAAGCTCTATATCCTTTCTTATGAAATATATTGAATTTTTCTAATAATCGTTTGCCTCGAACTTTATTTCTGACTTTGGAGGAATTAATGAAATTTGTCAAGCGAAACGAATTCAAGCAGCGTTAGCTTCAGGAGCTTCGTTCACTGTGGGCGGTATGCTTCCTCTTATTGTAATTTTGTAGTTTATTTTTACATCTTCTCAAGATGGAATATTATTTATATGGTTTTGCCATTATATTCCTAATTATTTTAGGCGGCTTAACAGCCAAAACAGGCAGTTCAAGTATAGGAAGAGCAGTTTTAAGAATTATTTTTGGGGAAACGGTTTCAATGGGATCGACAGCTTTAATTGGATATATGTTTAATGTGAATCTCGGATAAATGACAACAAATAATAATCCTAAGTAATTTCTCGAGACCCTAAATATACCATAAAAACAGAAAAGACCGACCATATTGCAGTACATAAAGGAAAAGTACTTACCAAATTGAGTAAATAAATATTTAAATAAAAACTTATCTGATATGAATAGTCTAAAGACAATAAAAAGCGATTTTTCTGTCACAGAATCTGTGAATCAAATGACTGGACAAATCGAAGAAGAGGGCTGGCATCTTTTTTCCCGTATTGACCATGCCAAAGAGGCTCAGAGAAAGGGCTTAGAGTTACGCCCCACCGAACTTATCCTCTTTGGGAATCCAGAGATTGGAACCTTATTGATGCAGGATCAACAACTTTCAGCTATTGACCTGCCAATAAAGGCGCTGGCATGGGAAGATGAAAATGGTCAAGTTTATGTCTCATGTAATGACCTGGAGTGGCTCAAAAAACGCCATGGACTAACTGATGACAATACAATTGACAAGATTGCAAAGGTTGTTGAGAATGTATGTAGAAAAGGAAGTAAAAAACAATAAATGATCTATTGTTTTTTTAGTGCTTGTCTGCGTTCTTCTATTTGGTCAGATTTCCAATAAAATCCGGTTGTCTAAGAACCTGAATAAAAAAACGAAACTAGAATAATGAATTGAATGGAAAAGTATGATTAAATAGGACAAAAATCCATATGGAGAAAAAATGTGAAAAATCTAATAAAAAGAGCGAAAGTTTTGATTTCATAGTGGTGTAAACAAAACACTTTAAAAGAATAATAACTTAAAACTTAGATAAAATGAAAACAACAAACATCGGAATTTCCGATAAAAACAGACAAGTAATTGCTGACCAGTTATCAAAAATACTGGCGGATGAATTTGTGTTGTATTCCAAAACACTCAATGCACATTGGAATATTGAAGGACCAGATTTTCATGCCGTACACGTGTATCTGGAAACACTCTATAATCAACAACAGGAAATTGTTGATACCGTGGCCGAAAAGATACGTGCCATAGGGCATTATGTACCGGCACAACTTAATAAGTATCTTGAACTTACCCATCTTTCCGAAAAAGTTCCCAAAAAGAACGATAGCCAAACTTTTTTTACGGAATTATTGGAAGACCACGAAAGTATTATTGTGTTTTTAAGGGAAAATATAAAACCTATCGTAGATAAGTTAAAGACAGAAGGTGTCAGCGACTACATCACTGGATTGATGGAATACCATGAAAAAACGGCATGGATGCTCCGGTCTCATTTAAGTTAGGAAAGGGTTGACCATGGCCATGAAAACATCTCATTAGGCAGGAATACGGATTTACTGTTGAACATAAATCCTTTCTAACAAAGAATCAAACGATTTTGTAAATGTTTAAACAAACTAAAATTCATTATTATGTCAAAAGTTAATATCAAACTCAAAAGCAAAAAAGAAGTAGCATCCGAAACGATGGCATTTCATTTCGATAAACCGGAAGGCTTTATATTTAAGCCAGGTCAATTTGCTGATTACACATTGATTGAACCATCGGAAACAGATGCCGAAGGCGATACTAGAGGTTTTTCTCTGGGTGCGCCTTATGAAGAAGATATCGTATTTACTACAAGAATGCGCGATACTGCTTTCAAACGCAACATGAGAAAAATGGCGATAGGCACAGAAGTAATTTTTGATGGAGCATATGGGTCTTTCACTCTTCAGAATAACACTAAAATTCCTGCTGTTTTACTCTGCGGTGGCATTGGTATTACTCCCATGAGAAGTATTATTTTACAAGCGACACACGATAAAACAGCACACAAAATTTTTCTTTTTTATGCTAATAAAATACCTAAAGATGCCGCTTATCTGGATGAGTTGACAGAAGCACAAAAAGCAAATGCTAACTTTAAGTTAGTTCCATCAATGACTGATGTAGATAGTTCTAAAGGCTGGGAAGGCGAAACAGGATTTTTCACCAAAGAGATGTTGCGAAAATACATTGGTAATGTCTCGCTGCCAATCTACTATATCTCTGGTCCCGCATCAATGGTAACTTCTATCCGGAAAACTCTTAATGAAGCTGGTATAGATGATGATAATATTCGTACAGAAGAATTTTCAGGTTATTAATAAAGGTAGGGAGAGAGAGAGAGAGAGAGAGAGAAACAAAGTGAAGGGTGTTCATAAAAATACATGCCGCTCATTTTGATTATAAGGCTACATACAATACGCCACTAAAGAGAATCCGTAATAAACTAAACAAGTGCCAGGACCGACCATATTGCAATACATAAGGGGAAAGCACTTTTAAAATTGAGTAAATAAATATTTAAATTAAAATACATAGTCATGGAAAGAAAATATAATGACCCCACAAATCTAAGGCCCGAAGGAGGGCGGCCTATGGATGCCCCATTGGTAAGCATAAATATTCCTGAATTTATAAAGCAGTTAAAAGCGGAGGTCACATGGCAAACCAGCGATCGTAATGCCATTACTGTTTTTAAAACAAATGGATTACGCATTTTATTGATTGCCTTGCATAAAGAAGCTATCATGAAAAAACATACTGCCGATGGCATTATAAGTGTGCAGGTACTTGAAGGGGAAATAAATTTCAGCACAGACAACGAATCATTGATATTAAGACAGGGCAATATGATCGCTTTACATGAAGGATTAGACCATAGTGTAAAGGCAATAAAAGAATCAGTATTTTTATTAACGCTAACAACATCTCTGGATAAATAAGACTTCCGTTTATAAAAAACAGGCAATACAGAAAAACGTAAAAAAAAATCACTCATTAGCCTTACTGTCATTATTTTAACGCTATTGATAGTAGTATTTTTTACAGTTGTTTTCGGAGATGTTTATAATCTGGGGCAACAGCTAAACACATATCCCCAGTGGAGTGGATATTTAAAAAAACGATGGTAAGCTCCGTTCGTAACCAAGCTAAATATGTCAAGGTGTCTGATATGATCAATCTTATTTTCCCTGATTCTTGAATCTTATAAAGAGATCCGTCGCTCGTTTCGTCCATTTTAACACCCACTTAGCACATTCCCCTACATTCCGCAAAAGCTTCATTTCAGGAAAAGCGCTTCATTTCAAAAGTCTTGGACACAACTTCAAAGTTTCCGATTTCCATTGTGATAACCCTGCCAGAAGAAGGCAGTAACACTTCATTCCCAATCTACACCTTTAAAGTCGAGCCCGCTTTACATCGCACTTAACAAAAGTATTATTCTGTTTTCACAACCCACTCAGCCCATTCCCCTTCATTCCGCGAAAAGCTCATTTCGGGAAGAGCGCTTCATTATAAAAGTCTTGGACACTACTCCAAAGCTTCCGATTTCCATTGCACTTGTCCACTTGTTCCCGAAAAAGTCGGGAAGCGGTCAAACTCCATTTCAATCTACAACTTCAAAGTCAAGTCCGCTTTAAATCCTGCTAAACAAGAGCAATCTCTTTTAATAACGCATTCAGCCCATTCCCCTGCATTCCGCAAAAAAAGCTCCATTACGGGAAAAGCGCTTCATTACAAAAGTCTTGGACACGACTCCAAAGTTTCCGATTCCCATTCCACTTGCACGCCCATTCCCGAGAAAAGTCGGGAAGCGGCCAAACTCCATTCCCATCTACATCTTTAAAGTCCAGTCCGCTTTAAATCCTGCTAAACAAGAGCAATCTCTTTCATAACCCGGTCAGCACATTGCCGCTCCATTTCGCGAAAAGCTCCATTCCGGGAAAAGAGCTTCCCTACAAAGGTCTTGGACACAATCCCCAATTTCGACTTTCCATTCCGTTAACCCTTCCCGCTGCGCTGGGAAGGAACACTTCATTCCCGAGCCAAAATAGTGAATAGCGTCCGCTAAATCGGAATTCCATTTAATGATTTGGTGCCACTTCCTATGTTTTGGTACTTCACATAAGCCTTTAGACTCACTCCCGCACCCTCACTGCCCGTAACCTTTTTTTGCCAGCAAAATACCAATATTTGGAAGTTGAACGGACTGCATAACCGGTCGTACCTCCCTTTTATAAGTCCTTATCAATTCCAAATATTGAAAATGTATCAGCAACAAAAAAAGGTAACAGCGAGGGCGCTATGGGAAGTAAATCTAAAATGAATCTTATGAAATCTTATAACAACATCAAAAAGGAAGCGGCACCAAAAAAAACAAAAAAGGAAAACGCTCAAGATATAATAAGTAAATCACTTCAAAAAAATATAAACGTAAACTGCCTGAATGCCAGCCCGAAAAGTTCTGGCGGGGTTCAGGTAGCATTTTAATTAATCTTTAATTCTTTTATTATGAGTACTTTAAAAAATCACGTACAGTTAATTGGAAACGTTGGACAAGAGCCAACCATTACGAACCTTGAAAGCGGTAAAAAGATAGCCCGTTTTTCAATCGCCACAAACGAGTATTACAAGGATGCCAAAGGGGAGAAAACACAAACTACAGATTGGCACACGGTCGTAGCTTGGGGAAAGACTGCCGAAATTATCGAAAAATATGTAAGTAAGGGTAAAGAGGTAGGAGTTACGGGAAAATTGAAGTCCCGAAGCTACGAGGACAAGGACGGTATCACAAGATATGTTACCGAAGTGGAAGCCAACGAAATCCTTTTGTTGGGAGCAAAAAACGGCAATAATTCAGCCGATTAATCTAAAATTAAAGAGGGCGTTACGGTCGAAAGTTGCGCCCTCTTTTCATTATTAACTCCTTAAATAGAAATCAAAATGAAAGCACAAGTTAACGAAATCAAAGAGGGATTGCAACACTTTCACGGTTCGGAAATGTTCTATTCAATCCCATTACTAAAAACCCGCTTTACCAACGGACTGAAATATTTGGCAGAGACTGCGGAATGTTTTTGGCTGATAACCGATACATCTGCATTTGCAAAAACCTTAATGGGCAAAAGCTATTTTATAACCATCGACTTTAAAAGGCTGCCCAAGGAAAAACAGGATTATTCTGGTTATGAAGCCGAGATAACGTACAGCGATGGAAACGGGAAAATCTTTGCAAAACACGGCTATCGGGTAACGGATTTTCCGCTTGATGAACTGCGGTTATTTTTTGTGGATAATACGTTGATGTTACCAAGCGAATATTAACCCATTCAAAAACCTAAAAATTATGATCTATTTAAATTTTTCAGACTTGAATGGGGAAACTCAAGAACGCCTTTTGGAAAGTTCCAAAAAAGACGTTGAGCAAAAATTTGGCGATGATATTCGGAACTATGCAAAAGAAAATTGTACCAATTTTGATGTGATGATTGAAGAAGAAGCGCAACGGAATTTATACAGTTATACCTATGTGTTTAATATTTGAGATCCGCCAAATATGAACGGAAAGACCTTTGAAATTTCAAGGGTCTTTTTTCATTGAGTTGGTATCAATTCAATAAAAATCGTTATCTTTATTTCGCTGAAATTCAGCATTCAATTTTACGTAGGGTTATCCATTTTTTGACTTTCGCCGATAACCCTGCCCATCGAAAAATAACATATCGGAAATCCATTTCCCTGAAATGGCAATTGGCTTTTTAGCCAGATTGTACGAAATTTTTGTCACGCTCTGGCGTGACGAAAAGGAGTAGCAAGAGGGTAACACGCTACGCGATGTTAAGCACTCCTTTTCATTTTCAAAATACTGGTAATCAGTAACTTGGAAAATATATAATTTCTTGACTCTCAGCAATTTGCGACAAACGCCTTGTGAGAGCCCATTTTTAGGGAAGGATTTGCGACAAATCGGCGAATTATGGACTCATTTATTGGAATTAGATTCAAAAAGGAAACAGCAAAACGTTTTCAGGAATTTTCAAGAACACACTTCAAATCACACACCGAGGCTATGGCCACCATGCTCGATTTTTTCTTCTACAACGAAATCTCGCCAAAGGAAAAATTGGGTCCAACCGGAAGAACCATCGAAGCTTCTATTAAGAAACGGATCAATGCAGTAATCGCCATAATGAGGGATATGGAAAAGACCCAAACCAAGCCGACGGTTGCTATGATAGAATCGCTTTTTCAGACCGAAGGACCAACAAAAAAACCTTTGATTTTGGAGAAGAAATTTATTGAGGAAAAGAACGAAATCCGTTTTAAGGAGAAGCGAAATGCTACTAACGAACTATAAACTTTGGAGCTATGTATATCACAATCACACCCCAAAAATTAGGCGGCACATATTCACAAAGTTCGGCGGATTTTGTGGGCTATCTGGAGAAAGAAAATCAAGGTCTTGAGCAGGAAGACCTGCCCGCCGGTCAGGCAGGAATGGAACGCTTTTTCAATCAGTATGGCGATGAAATTTCAGCTGAGGAAGTGGTAAAAGATATTGATGGAAATGGTGCAAAACTTAAAAAGACCGAACCGAAATTTTATTCGATTACTGTTAGTCCTTCAAAATATGAATTGAACAGATTACAGAACAGCAGCGAAGATCTGAAAAAGTACACCCGTGAGCTGATGAAAGATTATGTGGCATCCTTCAATCGGGAAATTAACGGACGCCCGATTAGCATCGATGATATAAAATACTATGCGAAAATTGAACACCAGCGAACCTTTAAAGGAACGGATAATCAGATTAAGGAAAATCAACCCTATGCAACGAAAATACTTCAGCTCAAAACTGAGATCCGAAATGTCCAGGAAGGTAGAAAAGAAGGAAATATAAAGGAGATGCAAAGAAAGGTTGCAAAATTAGAAAAGGAAGCCCCACATCAACAAGACGGTAAACGAATCGTGCAGGGAATGCCAAAGGCGGGAAACCAGAGTCATATCCATATCATCGTTAGTCGAAAGGATGCTTCAAATTCGGTAAGTCTATCCCCTGGAAGTAAGCATAAAGCATCCGAAGTTGAAATGCACGGTAAGAATGTAAAACGTGGCTTTGACCGTGATAAATTTTATGAGAGTGCCGAGAAAACCTTTGATAAAACTTTCGGCTACCAAAGAAACTTTGCGGAAACTTATAAAGCAAGAAAGGATTTCATCAAGAATCCGAAAATCTATTTTTCTGCCCTAATGAAATTGCCCACAAATGAAAAGGCACTTGCTTTCAAGATAATGGGCAACGCTGGCATTCCTATGATGCCGAGTATTCCTGTCACCCACGCGCAGTTGGCAATGAAAATATTTAACAGGCTGCGACGTGGTGCAGAAGTGGCCATCAAATCAAGTTCCATAGGAATCTAAATTTAAATTATGCAATTGGACAATCTCTTAACGGTGCTTTTGATTATTGGTTTGTCCAGTTTAGTATTCTATTTACTTTTCAGGATTAGTCGATTTGCTTTTGTCTTCAATATGATATTACTCGCGATGCTTATTTTCTATATAACACAGGAAAGTCAGTTGGTATTGACCTTGCTTTATCTGGGCTGTCCGCTAATACTAATCAATACAGGCTTCTACGTTTTTCTTCACAAAACGGATAGGCCTCAAAATAGCGACAGCAAATATCAAGTCAACTTTGCCACAACCAAAGGAAACTTCAAATTGGACAACATCAAACGTGGTGCATCGATTATCGGTTCTGCCGGAAGTGGAAAGACTGAAAGCGTAGTCTATGGTTTTCTGAAACACTTCCGAAAAGAAGGCTTTTGCGGCATTATTCACGACTACAAAGATTTTGAGCTTACGGAAATGGCTTATCCACTTTTTAAGGATAGCGATATTCCATTTAAGGTCATTTCCTTTGATAAAATCATTCACAGAGTAAATCCTATTGCCCCACGCTATTTAGAGAATGAGGAAAGCGTAAATGAGGTTTCAAGGGTGCTTATTGAAAATCTTTTGGAGCAACGAGAATCAGGAATGACCGGAACAACTAAGTTCTTCAATGATGCTGCGGAAGGATTGATAGGTGGATTGATATGGAAACTAAAAACTACCTATCCTAAGTTCTGTACCCTTCCGCATTTGATAGCCATTTATCAATATCTTGACACAGACAGCCTAATAAAGTTTTTGGAAACTAATACTACATCTAGGGCTATGGCAGACGCTTTTATTAGTGGCAAAGATTCAGAGCGACAGACCGCAGGTGTAAAAAGCACCTTGGCTAATGCATTGAAACGGATTAGTACACAGCGGATATTTATGGCATTGTCCTCAGATGAAGTGCCACTTAATATAAATAGTCCAGAAAATCCTTGTGTGATTTCGATTGTGAACAATCCAAAATTTGAGACTTCCTATTCCCCAGTTATCGCAACCGTCATTCACACGATTACCAAGCAAATGAGCGTTCGTAATTCTAAGCCGTCTTTCTTACTGATGGAAGAGGCGCCAACCATCCGATTATTAAATATGCACCGCATTCCTGCAACACTTCGAAGCTATAACATTTCGACGGTATATGTTATGCAGGATAAAATTCAAAATGATATGATGTATGGCGATAAGGCTAGCAAAGCAATATTGAGTAATTTATCTTATCAATTTTTTGGAAAGGTTAACGATCCGGACACCGCAAAATATTACGAGCGCTTTTTTGAGATTGTTAAGGATCCGACAAAAAGTATAAGCCGTGGTCATAATTTGGATTTTGACACAAGAATTACAACTGGAGAGAAAGAAATCCCTAAAATTAGAGCTGATGTGGGTATTTCGATTGAACCAGGGTGAATTTATTACGTATGCCGATGGCAGGGATAAAAAAGTTCAGTTTAAGTTGCAGAAGATTGAGAGAGAGCTTCCCGAGGATGCTAAAGAGTTTTCTAATGCAGATTTAGAGGCAAATTTTGAAAGGATATATCGTGAAATTATTTCAATTTTTCGATAATTAAAGTCACCAGAATTTAGTTTTTCAATCATTCCTCTGATGATTTTGAGATTTTCTTCTGACTATAACGGAATTCGCATTTATCTTATATCCATTCTTAGTATATTTAATGTTTTTGAATACTGAATTCAGGTTAATTATGATAGCATCAATTAAATTAAACAATATAACAAGTTATAATGAGGAGGTAACTATTTCGGAATTAAAGAAGTTAAATTTTTTTTACGGTAATAATGGTTCGGGAAAATCTACAATTGCAAAATACTTATATCATTTAATTGCTTCTGAAGAAAACCAATATTTGAATATTGAGAGCTGCAGTCAAATAGGTTATGATGAGGAAAATAGTCAATTATTGGTGTTTGATGAAAACTTCATAGAAAGAAACTTTATTGAAAACGAAAACTTAAATGGCATATTTTCATTAGATGAGCAGAACGAGGAGATTGATAATATTATAAAAACTGAACAGCTAAAAATTAAAGCTAATGATTTGTTTTCTCTAGAACTTGATGAAGAAAAGTCTTCTAAATCTCATAATAAAGAAACTAATTTCACAACACTAAAAACGCAAATTTTCAGAAAACGTGATGTTTTCAAAGATCTATTAAAATTGTCTTTAAAGCACTCTGGAAATAGTAGTAATCATCTAGTCAAAATTAAAAAAGTTTTAAAAGAAGAAAAAGAAGAGAATATCTCATTAACAGATATAAATTCTACATACCTAAAATTGTTTGAAAATGAAATTTTAGAAATTAAAACTAATGTTAAACCTAAATTATATAAAGAACTAAGAACTCTTGAAAATGCGATTAATAAAACCTTAGATACCATCATTGTTGGAAATCAAGATATAGGCATTGCGGCGTTAATTGAAAAATTGAATATCAAAAAATGGGTTGAAGAAGGGATTAATTATACCGATAAGACTGGTGAAAGTCAAACTTGTCCGTTTTGTCAAGAACAGACTGTTAGTGAAACTTTAATTAAAAAATTCGAAAGTTATTTTGATGAAACTTACAAAACAAAAATTAAGAAAATTAAAGACCTAAAAGAAGAGTATGTAGCTTCTAGTAACAAGATAATATCTAATCTTCAAGAAATTGAAAGAGTTTACAATCCAAATCAAAGGACTACAATTTTAATAAAAGAAATTGAGCAATTCTTCTCGGACAATTTAGCTTTAATTCAATATAAAGTTAATCATAGTAACGAAAAGAAAGTAATTACAAGTTTATTTAGTTTCAAGAAAAAATTAAGCAATTTAATCGAATCAATAAATACTCATAATGATACTTTTAATTCCTTAGGAGAAAAAAAAGTCGAGCTTAAAGATGATATATGGTCTTATCTGGCTTACCATAGCAAAGATGAGGTTGAGAAGAATATTGAAGATGAATACAATCTGGCATTAATGTTTTTTGAATTTGATGAAATCAAGAAACAGGTATATGGAGCATCACAAAAGTCACTAAAAATCATTGAGGAAAATCGAAGCTTAACTGTTGATACAGATACTGCTAAAAACAATATCAATGATATTCTGGCTAGCAGCGGTATTACAGGGTTTAAAATAGAAAAGATTGAAGAAGAAAATAGTATTCCTAAATATTATCTTGAGCGTGAAGGGTTAGGCTCTGATAGCCCTAGAATTTTTAAAACATTAAGTGAAGGAGAAAAAAACTTCATTGCATTTTTATACTTCCACCAACTTTGCATTGGTGTTGATAATGAAACAAATAGAGAAAAGAAAAAAATAGTAGTTATAGATGACCCAGTATCAAGTTTAGACAGCCAAGTCCTTTTTTTAGTTACTACTCTAATTAGAGACCTCGCAAAAAAGAAAGGAAGAACAGGTTCTGCTCGCAGTGACTTTTTTAATGAATCAATTCGACAAGTTTTTGTACTTACACATAATACTTATTTCTTCAAAGAGGTGACATTTCCAATGGGAAACAAACTTTGCTATGACATTGCTTATTTTCAAGTGGCAAAAATTAATGGAAAATCAGGAATTACTCGACTAGACAAAAATAATATTGACAATGATTATAATTTATTGTGGAGAGCTCTAGTAGAATTAAAGACTAATCCTGATAACCAAAACAATATTGTAATTGGAAATATTATGAGGAGAATATTACAAACCTTCTTAAATTTTACAAGGAGGAATAGTAATGAATGGAGAATAATTGAAGAATTACCACATGACGATCCTAAGCGAATTATTTTTAGTTCACTAATCTCACAAATAAATGATGATAGCCACGAATCAAATCCACTTGACGAATTACATTTTCAGAGGATGAAACAAGCCAGCACTGTAGATTTGTTCGATGTTTTTGAGCTTATTTTCGAGGATATAGGAGGTGAAGAACACTTTAATGCAATGTCGGCGATTACAAGCTAAAATGCTATTTATGATAAAAGCTCTACAACGGCTAGAGTTTAAAAATGTATTTCCTTATGAAGAACAGCTTGGATTATTCACTTTTACACCGATTTTTCAAAAATATTAAGCACGTAATTAACGACTGTTTTTATTTTTCAGGCTCCCTATCTTCAATCGAATTAAGATCTTACAAATGTTATTTCGCAAGCCTTACAAACTCGTCTTTCTTGAATGTATTCATTGATATCATACCAACCGCCAGTTTTTTGCCAAATATCTAGCCCTCTCCCTAAAATAACTTTCCATCCGTTATTCATTTCAATAGATCTGTCGTGAATAAAATCGTCAAACTCATAGGAAAATAGGATACCCATTGATTCCAACGAATAACGCATTTGTTCAAAAGCATCCTTCGCATTTTCTATAAAATCTTCATTATTACTAGTTACTAAGTGAAGTTTAACTTCTGTGTCTGGATCTTTCTTTTCGCTAATCAGTTTTGCGAGTTCCATAAAGTTGCGCAACTGATAGGGTAGCCTAATGTATGGGTCTGTGATATTAAAATCAGTGGCATTTAATAAATAAGCTCCAAACAAATTATCATAGGAAATACCAGACTGATTATCTCTAATTATCTTTTGCCCAGGTTCTAGTGATAAATTAACGTTTTCAGATTTCTGGAGTTGACTGTTCTCAGCCACGTCACTTTGATGTACCGAAGGTTTTATTTCATTTTCAATCTCTTCTAGTGTTAAGACAGGAAAATGTTCTCCTGTTGTTTTACTAACGTAACTAAAATCTACTTCTTCAAAGGTTTCGTCCATTTTGCGAAGTTGATCTTTAACCCGTTTTCTATTTTCAATAGCGAAATCTAAAATTTCTTTCGCATCAGCTTCAGTGAAATCATTATCTGGGTAGATTATTTTAATTAGACCAGCAAATGTTTTGGCAATTGATGTTTTATCTCGGGTAGTAATTGTGCTCGATAATTCAAAGTATTTTGTATAATCGTGTGTTCTATCTTCTTTCCTTAGGTTCTTTAATACTTCAGCAAGGTAATCAACAATAAAACCGTATTGCGAAGTAAACATTTCATTTCGTAATTTCTGAACTTCCCATCCTGGAAGATATCCGTGCATACGGTCAAGGAAAGCGGTGTCATAATAATCTTTAGGCAAGGCCTCAAAAAGATCGCTATGCTTCATCATATATTTTACTGAATGGTCTGTGTTTCCAACGAATACCATTGAAGCAGAAGCACCGTAGACTTGAGTTCCTCTCGAAAAGGATTTATTAGCCATATAATTTTTCATTATATCCACTAACCCACGATCAACACGCTTCGTTTTACCTGCAAATTCATCGTAGGCTACAACATCCCAATACCCAACTAACCCTATATCGCCTGAACTATTATTTACAAATAGTTTTGCTTTTGATACTTCTCCGCCAGAAATTAAAATCCCGTGTGGCGACATTTCAGAATATATGTGTGACTTTCCTGTTCCTTTTGGACCTAGTTCAATTAAGTTATAGTTGTTCTCTACAAATGGAACAAGTCTGGTTAGTTGCAGCAGTTTTGAACGAAATGTAAATTCTTCTGGATTAAGTCCAATTGATTGTAATAAAACATCCATCCATTCTTCCTTGTCAAAATGTTTCCGAGCGCCTTTATATTCTTCAATATCTACATTGGAAACTTGAATGGGCTTTAAACTCTCTACCATCCAAGGAGTGTGGTCTCTTTCGTCGGATGGCACATAGGCCAAAGTTAAAATACACCAAACACCACTAGATAGTAATTTCTGATGTTCTCTGATAAGTGCATCTGAAATAGGAACGCGATTTAAGCCTAAATTTGCAAATGAAGCTTCATATCTATCTTGTCTGTCATTAAGCTGAACTGCCACTTTATCTATAATTCTATGAGAACCTTTTTCCCGAATTGTAGATTTTATTATTTGAGACTCGTCACGATGCACAAAATGTTTGGCAATAATATTTTTAACAGTTTCTACACCTTCATCAATGGTTGCTTCGTCATCTGTAGCGCAGTATTGCCCTAATAAATATTCGAGGACATAGGTAGGAACTATAGCATTACCTTTTACTAATTTGGTTAAATCCTTACGAACTACCTTACCTGCAAAGTGCTCGTTTATTTTTACATTTAGTGCGTTCATAGGTTTTAAAATTCATCAAAGTCGTTAGTAAAAGAAATATTAAGGGTATAGTAATACTCTTTGTAAGTTCTCCATTTGTTAGCGCGATCCATTGGTTCTTCCAGTACCAGTTTTACACGTTGATTTTTATATTTACCGCTTGCTTGAGCAGTTAATTGGAATCTGTTTTTAACTTCTCGCTGTCGTTGGTTTTCTTCTTTAATATCGAAGGTGTAGATAAACTGATCACTTAACAACGTACCATCTTCTGCTTGAATGGATGCTTTAATTTTTCTTTCCAACATAGTGTCATCCACCTGTTCTGTTTGAATAAAGGAAACCGCAAGTAAGTTTGTAGTTATCTTATCTGTAGATTTAATAATATCTATTTCTACCTGAGCTGTGGTGTCTTGACGCTTTTTATTCACTTTTACTACGGGTATTATAATTTCTTGTAACGATGCACCACCGTGAATAAATTTAGATCCAGCGCCTTTAACTCGTAATCTATTTACCGATTTTGGAATTAAGGCGTTACCAGTACTTTTCAGTCCGAGTTGCTCGTGTGTAAAAGACTTTACTGCATCATTCCCAGTTATATCAGTTCCAAGTACAAACCTTCTATTATGCTTGTCAACTTCACCTTTTATATCAGCTGTTGTAAAATCGCTTTCTTCTAATGTTTGATATTGATATAAGAAACCGTGATCTGAAGTGATAATCATATTATTACCATTCATATTAGAAATCTTTTTTAATAAGTCCATAAAGAAGTTTAACTCGCTTTCTACCGCATCAAATACTTTGTCTTGCGAGGTTGTGTCATCACCAGTATCATCTATATTGTTATGGTAGATGTAAATAACATCATATTGTTTTACAAAGTCCCTACCCGTTGTATTGGCACTAAACTTCATAAAATCTTCAGCTAAAATTGCTGTTGCTCGTGCTTCTGTATTCTCTGCTAGAATTTTTGAGCGAGACGAAATTCCCATAGATGGCATTCCATCCACCAAAATTTGGTCAGTCCCGTTTTTTACAGATAGTTCTTTATGAGGCAACAAAGAAGCCATCCCTAATTGTGTATAGGATGGTAATGAAGCTAACGCTCCTTCAATATCACTATCATATCTATTCTCTTGGGTTAATCTTTTATTTAACTCAACACCACACTCAAATCGCAATGCATCAGATATAATGACGAACACGCGTTGTTTTTTATCTATAAATGGTTGGATGTGCTTTTTGAAAAATTGTCTTTGACTATAGTTTTTGGTTACTGGCCAGTTTTCTAAATCATCTATAATAGATTGCCATTTATCATTATAATGAAGTAACCAGTCATTGGTATATAATTTTTCTACTTTTTGAGCCAATCCGGCTAGTATATTATCTTGATTAGATCTTCGGTAGTTTAGAATAAACTTTCTATATAGATAATCAATTTCATAAAGGGACGTCGTGTATTGCTCTAAACCGTTTTCAACAGACTTAAATTCTACTTTAAGTTTTTGAATCTGATATTGCAGTTGTGAAGCAAAAGATACACTTTCGTAGAATGCCACAAAATGCGGGTTATACCAAAACGTATGTTCTCTTTGTTTTACAATATTTTGTAACGTCTCATTTGAAATTTCATTTGTAATTAGACGCTGAACGAGATCGTGAATTATTTTCTTGTCTGTGAGTTTAAATAATTCATCGTTTACCGCTTTTTCTAAAGGCAAGGTGTTGAGAACGCTTTCAATTTGTAGGTCGCTTGCTATTTGCAAAGAAATTTTATCAAACCCTTCTCGGTAGGTAATGGTATCTTTCCAAAGGGCAAGTAAAAGTCTAGTTTCTTTAGAAAGTTTAGGGGTGGCGGTTGCATTAAAATTATCTGTAAATGCCTCTACAAGAAAATCATAGATAGATGGCGTTTTACTTGTGTATTTAAACTTGTTCAGAATTTGATTCCAATAAAAATCTGATAGTTCGTAGCGTTCTAAATCTCTTTGCAGCTTTTCATTACCATTAGCAAAAGCTGTTCCGTGTGCGTGAATAAAGGTGTTGAGATTAACGTAATCGGTATTTAGGGTTACTGCTACCATTTTGTAGCGAATGTCTCTGTGAGAGTCGCCTTTACCTAATAATTCTTTTAATTTATCGACGCGATATTTTGACTTGAAAAATTGAATATGCTCCCCAACTAATTCCTTAAAACTAAACTCTAAACCTAAATCTTGAAGAATAATAGCTTCTTGATCCGTATGGAAAATATGATATGCCAGTTCTAAATCTAATAACCAATTTTCATTGGGTTTAGGTTTAGGCGTATTGCTATATACTAGAAATTTACTTTTAGACGTGTTAGATGTTATCTTATACTTTAATTCAAATTCATTGCCCTGTATATGGCACTTTTCAACACTATTTAACTCTAGGGCGTCAAAGCTTTCTTTTAATTCATTGCGCTCATCGTACCAAAAAATCACATCGTGATCTTGGAATTTTTTTTCTAATACCGAATGAATTTTAGAATCTGGCATAAATAATTTGAATTATATTGGGCTTAGATGAATTATAAAATCCAAGCATAGCCTGTGTTATGGTTTTATTTTTTAATGAAATATAAGTGCAATAGAAACGAATTATATGACTTATTTTAATGTTTATTTGGTATAAAGCTTCTTTTATTTTTATACTCATAATTACTGTATGGTGCTGACATCTATCCAATCAAACTTCTTTACCTTACCCTTTGCTTTTTTATCGTTTAAACCTGAAACCGATTTAATGACATTTCCAAACTTATTATAGTTAACCAGTACACCATCGTCTAAATCTATAGCGATACGCTCGGTAGCGATTTTAAATAACTCACGGTCGTATTCTTGTAGTTCTATGAGTACTTTATTGATACGGGCTTGTTCTTTTTCTGCACTTACTTTTTCTCTATCTGTACCCACATTTTTAACGTGGTCTAATTGGGTGTCTTGTGCCTTCAGTTTTTCTTGATATTCTTTTAAATAACCATTAAGCATTGTATTTAATGTGTCTGGCGTGTAGCGATGCATATAAATTAATGCGTTAAACGCACCAGAAGGCGAAGAAAATAGCCAATAAATAGGTCGTTTTTTATAGCGCTTAACGTGGTCTGTGTAAAAGGTCTTTAAAAAGTACTTGCGTATGTCTCCTACAGCATCTTCTACAAAGGCAAGGTTTTTATCAAAATTTGGCTTTCCAAAGGTTGCTTTTAAAAAAGCATAGAAACGATTTACGATATCATCCTCAAACCACTCGTTGTCTAATACAGGAATTACATTATCGTCATCTGGTACAAACGTAAGATCTTCTAATGTTTTGAATTTAGAATTTGATGCTTTTAGATTTTCTAAATACGTCTCTAGAGTTTCTCCTTGATTGGCAAGAATTAAACCTGGTTTATCTAAGCTGTAACGCCCAAACATACAACCAACAGCATAGCTTATAAACTGCGCCATAATTTCGCTTTCGCGAAATGCCAGAGCACCTTTTTTAATTGTGGTTTCTTCTTTAAGTATGGTAATATCTTTTAATGGTACATCTGGTGTTAACTCTTCTTGTAAACCATAGATTTCTATAAAGTGGCGATTGAGTTCTTCTTCATTTTTATGTAGCTCAAAAAACTTATTTTGCCAGTATTGGCAATAGCTATCGTAGGCTTCTTCTAAATTCTGACTTTTGATTCGAATGAGATCGTTTTCTGAGAATAACCAAGAACCTTCTCTTGAATTCCATTCCTTTTCAGAAGTTAATATACAGTCTTTAATTAATTTGAGCGCGGCCTCATTAGGCTTATTGTTTAAGATTGGGATAGCGCCAATGTTACCAGAAGTAAAATTTAATGTCGGACTTAAAATCTGCAGTAAAAGAGCAGATAATTTAGAATTTAAATAACCAAGCCAAAATAATTTATTATCTAGGTCTAAATTAGAGAATATTCCATTACTCGCGTCAGAAAATATAAACCCAGCTGGTGAGTACCTTAATGAAAAACTTGAGGATGATATTTTCGACCAATTCAGAGATTCTTGAAAATAAAAATCTTCATTAACAATTCTACCCCCAACTTGTTTTTTTGGATCCCCAGCTATACAATCTCTAATATCTTGACCGTCATTCTTCCAATTTACAGCATACTCATGATTACCATACCATTTCCTAATTTCACCACCTTTTAAAAAGGGAAACCACTTTTTTTCTGATTTTTTCGCATCTTCTCTATTTGAAAAATCTAATCCAAAGGAAGCTTCTCTTATTTCAAACCATCTTCTTAAGAATTGTTGATTGTCTGTGGTTGTCATTCCTGACTTAATATCAGCATAAGTCGATATTGGTTTGTTTTTTTCAAAAATAGACAGAACATTTTCGCTAAACCAATATCCAATTGGACTTCCTGGAATCTTTTTAAAATCATCTTGTCGCGCTAAGTAGGATATTTGAAGACCATTAACGTCTAGTAATTCATCTATAGTGGCCAATGTTTCGCCTTCCCTATATTTATCAAAATTAATTTTTATTGATGGGTCGTTTTTAGCCTTTAAGAAAATTTGACAAATATCATCAGGATATAAATGTTGAAAATTTCTTTTCCTTAATTTAAAATAACGCGCTTTTTTGTTTAAATATTGGTTTTGTAATATAAATGCTGTTGATCCCCAATCGATTCCAAAAATGCCTCTTCCCATATGGAGTAATGAATCTATATGTTTTTCCGATATTAGTTTTTCTCTTAATTTTTGGAAAGAAGAAAGAAATAACCAAGACGGTAAATTAATCATTCCTAATATCCCATTAGGTAAAAGTGTATTCAATCCAGATTCCATAAAACAAGTCATTAAATCAGCTTTACTGTCTGGATAATTTAACTTAACATAGTCAGATAACGATTTATTCATATTACCATTTCCCATATATGGTGGGTTATCCACTACACAATGGTATTTCTGTGAAAGCGCACTTAGTTGTACAATGGCTTGTAAAATACCTCTTAGGTTATGCCCGTGAAAAAGGTCGCTGCTATTAACTTTTTTAGCTAAAGAAGTTCTTGTCTTTTCTAGATCACTGGCAGCTGTATGTGGTATAATAAGCGAACCTAAATTGGTTGCTTGTTGCATTGTTTTAAGGTCGTGCAATAATGCATCACTTAACTTTTCATCTACAGCAATAAATGTAGCTTTTAGATCCTCTTCAATAACCTGTAAATCCTGATAACATAAGATATTAAGTGTGATGTCTTTTTTAAACACACGACGGTAATATTGTCTTGCCTTCAACATTAATGCTAATCCTGCAAGTTGTTTTGCACGCGTATCTATCTCAAAACCGTGAAGGTTTTTTTCTATAATGTGTGTTGGAATATCACTTTTATTATAACCTTCTTCTTCATAAATTTTAGAAAGTAATTCAAAACCATAAACGAGAATATGTCCACTACCACAAGCTTGGTCTAGTAGTGTAATATCTTCTACGCTATCAATTTTGAGATAATCGTCTGCCGTAACGCTGGGCGATTCTATAAAATAAGGCATATAGTTGCGCAGCTTAGATTGTGGGTTGTTTTGTATCCACAATTTACCTACGGTGTTTTGCACCATATATTCTACAATCCAGCGTGATGTAAATAACTGTGTTGCTGCTGGTATGTCCTCTTTTTTTACTTTGCTCTTACTGGCAAAAACTTGATCCTTCTTTTCTGAGATGTAAAATTGATAAAGCCAACCTATAATTTCAACCTCTTTGCAATCTTCTGGCTTCATCCCAATTCTAATATCTTCTATGATAGAAAAACTAGAAACTAAATCGTCGGGCAATAATAACTCTGCATAATCATCTATCCTTTCAAATAGAAAAGGAAATACTTTATTTAAGTGATTACAAGCACCAACTAATAAATCTGCGTACCCTTCATTTTGAGCATCGGTACTTGGTATTTTACCATCGAGCAAATCATAAATACGCTGGTGTTGTACTGGTAATTCTTCAGGGATATTTCCTTGTTTGGCTTCTTGTAATATTGCTGGTAGCGTTCCTCCTTCCATAGGACTTACCACAGAGACTCCTATAGGTTCATAACCATTCACATCCATAAAGCGTAAGGCTACAAAGCGGTTGAACCAAGTGTAGGCAACTGTGTCTATCACTTCAGTTTTAGACGTTTTATTAATGGCTTCTTGTAGTTTTTTTAAATGACCAGCTTTTTCGCGTAATTCTACACTATCCGTAGTCAAAACCTTTTCAAGTTTTGCACCTATCTGATCTATAAGTTTTATACGTGCTTCTTGCGCAAAGCGTTTTAGTTGGTTGGTATTCATTTAACTGGTATTCTATATGTTATTTTTATTTTGTACTTAGGCTCCATTAACTCCTTCACTAACTCTTTCACTAACTCCTTCACTAACATCTTCACTAACTATTACAAAAAGACTTCCTTAAGAATATATGTCAATATTTAAATTGCTTATAATGCTAATTCAGACATTCTATAAACATCCGGGTGCTTTAGATTTAATACTAAGTAATCTTTATGATCCAATGACCTCCAAAAGTTGGGCTTCCTTTACGTTCTATAACACCTGCCTCTTTCAGTTTTGTAAAATAATCTTTTATACTTCTCTCACTAACGCCTATTATTTTAGCTGCTTCTTTAGCGGTAATATCTTTATTAAAAATGATGAGAAGTAGCAAAACCACAACATTGTCTCCGAAGCCTCTCCGAAGTCTCTCCGAAGTCTCTCCGAAGTATCTCCGAAGTATCTCCGAACTCTCTGCGAAATTTTCCGAAGTAAATTGAATAAAACCGTCATAGTTATCTTCCAGCAATTCCATAACATACTGTATGTCAGTAGGTTCTTTTTTAAGCTCTATTTGAAGCTTTTCCGAAATTACTCCGAAGTTATTCTGAATTTCATCCGGAATTTTATTTATTTCCTCTTGTGAGTGCGTGTATAATTTGAGAATAGTAGCATCAAAACTAATGTCGTATTCGGGTGCTGTATTATTATAGGTTTTCCAGTTGGCTTCAATACGGTCAAAACCATACCCTGCATTTTCTGCAAGGCGTACCATCCTAAATAATTTTGTGATGAGCGGATTGCGAGGTAAGGACAAATCCTTTGCTTTTAATTCTTCTAGTGGTTTAGGCAATCCTCCCGGATTATAAAACTCGATATGGTTGGTGAAAATACGTATGCGTGAATTTCCTGGCGCAAAATAATCTGCGTGCATTAGCATATTTACAAGTGCTTCGCGTATGGCTTTTAAACCTGGCGAGAGCTCTTGCCCAAAACCTTGATCTGTTAATTGAAATTCAACGTCTACTTCTGGCTTTAAGCGTTTAAAACATTCAAAATAATAATCCCAAAGGTTTTCAAATTCACCTAAGCGAAAACTATAGTTTGATGTTGCTTCGGAAATGGATTTGCCTTCTATTTCCAGCAAATCGATTCTAAAATCTGGAAAATGCTTTTCTATAGTGTCTCGTTTCCCTAAAAACAACAATCCTGAATAGGTTAATTGCTCTTCATCCAGAATACGCAATTTAGTCAAGAACGTTGCTTCATCAAAACGGTTGTATGTCACATCTGGATTAAAGCGCGCCATATAATCGCGGTACTGTCTTAATGATGTGGCATCTATATCTTCTCTAGAAGTATTAGGGGCTAGTTCTGATGTTTTAGTACCAAAGGTTTGATCTCTATAAAAAGCATCAATTTCATTTTTACGTGCTTTTTGATCACTGCTTGATCTGCGAATAAAAGTATTAGCCTGTGTATTATAGTACACAGGTTTTTGAGCTGAAACAGGAATATAAAATGCCAAAACAGTTTTACCATCAATAGTATAACGCTCCTGTTTTGTATCTACAAATACATTAAACTTCTCACCTCGAAGGGTATTTAAAAAGTCTTGTTCTATTTTTTCGGCATTTTTAACGCCTTGAATTTCATAGTTATTACCAGTTTCTTTAATCCCAAAAACAAGCCAACCACCTGAAGTATTAGAAAAAGCACTCACAGTTTCCCAACAAGATTTGGGTACAGCAGCTTTCGCTTCTTTTACCTCAAAATCTTCCCACTCTAGGTCGTTTAATTTTGCTATGAGTTCTTTTTTAGTCATTTACTTTAAGTTGATCTTAATGTTTTCATTTATACGCTTTAGAAAAGCAGCTCTTAGTGCTTCTACATAATCGTTTACGTCTTCTTCAGACACTAATTCATTCTTAACATATTCGACGTGAATTTGAGATTGTCTTATGTATTTTGCGACAGGTTCTGCAACTTTACCTTCTTCTTTCTTAGGCGCAGCCATATTGGCCATAAGATTCAATGCGTCTGTATGAATTTGAGATAACGCCTGTTTAGATTGTCTTATGTTTGCTATAAATCGCTCATTTGATACGGCGTTTTTTTTGTCACTTAAAATTTTTACGACATTCAATTGCTGATCAGTATCTAGTGTTTTAAAAGCCGGGCGATTACTTATATCATCAATGTATTCTTCTGCCGTAGCTATAAAACCGGTCTTTTCTTGTCTAATAAGTTCCAATACTTTTTTAGACAATTCATCTTTTGCTGCCTTTGCTAATTGTACACCACTACCTTTGTAAGGTGTGTTACTCGCTATTAGCGTTTTGAGCGTGTCTAATTCGTCACTTTGTATGTAGTCAAAGTTTGCTGTATTGCCTTCTAATAAGGTTTTAACATCGTCATAAATATTACGTTGTTCCCCATTCATAAAACGTTGAATAGGCGAGAGTAGATCTTCTTTAGTGTCTAACAACCCATCTTCAAATTCAGATACACTAGTGATGAAATAACTGTAATCTTTTTTAGACCAGCGGTCTAGTTTTTCTGAGAATGGTTCTAGACTTTTTAGAAAAGGATAAGATTGTTTGCGTGCCAGCAATTGATCTACATCTATACGCATTTGCACTAATTTATCTTTAAAGGCAACAGCTACATCTTTAGCCTCACGTAATGGGCAACTTTCATCAAAGGCATCTTTAAAAACTTCTTTTAGTTTTTTTACAGCAGTAGCGTCAAATGTAGCTTGCGGATCAAGGATGGTATTACCGTGAAAAGAACTATTCAGTAATGCGTTTAAAAAGGATTCATTTTCTAGCAAATTAGAATCCTGTTTTGCTTCAATTTTACCCCGTTTATAAAGCTTTGCGGTTATAGTCCAGATCGCATTAGGATACCAACCATAAGGCTTTTTAATGAATGTATTTTTGAGATCATTTAGCGTTGTACGATCACTGCGTTTTTTTCTTTTTAAAATTTCACTTAAAATTTCACCTTCCGCCTCAGACATTGTGGTGTCATCATCAGTAAACAAAGCATCTGGTGCAGTATGAACGGTATTTTTTATGGTATCCTCTGAAAAAGCAACCGCTTTTAACATTCGTAAATTAGGATAGACAACAGCAACTAATTTTTGAAAGGCATTAATAATCCGTGTCTTACCATCGCTAGAGGCTGTCATTTCTAGTTTGCCACCATTTAGGTACACTTTAGATTCCCCTAAAGCTTTGTTTGCCATCAAAATTAAATTCTTTTTTCGTGTCACGTTTTGCATTGACTTTTCTTGAAGAATACGCGCCACCTGAGGTCTGATTCCAGAGCCTCTATTTTGCATCTCGTATTTGGCTGTTTTAATATACATTCTAACATCTCGCATAAAGGTTGCGTTAGATGCTAGTACGAGCTTCATTCCTGTACTTCCCATAGTTTGGGATTGTATGAAGGCTTCGTTTTCATAATCTTGATAATTATCTGTTATGATTTCTATTTCTAGCTCTTTCTCTCGACCAAAGAAACTACCATCGATTTTACTCGTAAAATCATAGTCCTGTTTGTTCTCCAGGTACTTAATTTTATTATCTCTTATGATTTCATCAAAGAGGATTTCTTTAAGCAATTGTGTAATGGCTTGCTCATCGATATCTGTATTCTTTATTTCTTCTTCAACATCTTTTTCATCATCTGTCAAAAACTCAAAAATATCTCCGTTACGTTGCACATAACTTTGATTTTCTAGAATAGTTAAAGCAGTATCAATCTTTATTTCGTGTGCTTTAAGATCTACATTAATATCATCTATCATCAACACCGAAATATTACGTTTTGTTGTTTTAAAGTTCCCAAAGTATTTTACTAGAAATAAAGCTTTAAGTACTTTTATGGCAAAGCGGTCATCCAATTGTTTTTCGGCAAGAATGATAGATTGTTGTATTTCTCCACGTAACTCATTTCGAATACCTTCAAACATCAAGTCGAAACTTACTAATGCATTACTATCACGTTCTTGAATGGCTTTGATCACCTGTTGAAATACACCAAGCATAGAACGTTCTCCTACTGAAGCGTGTTTTCCTTGAAAAGCATTATGATTTGATAAGGCAATTCTACATTGCTGAAACAAATCGAACTGATAAGGTACAAATGGAAATTTATTAGCGTAGTCCTCATTGTCTTTATAACCCTTAAACTGAACGCCAGCCTCAGAAAAAGAAAGTAAAGATTTTAAGTGAGGTCCATTCTTTTTATAAGCTTTGGTTAACTCTTCTTGTGCTTTATCATTTTTGTCTAACAGACGTTTCTCAATCACTTCATCAACGTTAGCAGAGGTCAGTGGTATTTTTATCTTGAAACGTGCCTGAATACGGGAAAAGTCATTTTGCTGACTTTTATTCATATCGCCTACAACAGTTTCCATATCCTCTTGAGAGGTTACTAAAATCCAAGAATTACCTTTTGTTTTTGTAGCTAAGGTTTCTGCTATGGTCTGTAAGTTAAGCATCAACTTTGTGTTGTCGCTAATGTATTGACCTACTTCATCTACAAAGAAATTCAATCGAAAACCTTTAGGCTTAGAATCGATATAGATTTTTACACGATTACAAAAATCTTCAATAGACTGTTTATTTCTATCCTCTAATTCATCAAGAATGTTTTCGTATTTCTCAGGACTTTCATTAAAAACGGTTGCTAAAATATCTTTTACATCTAGTACAAAATATTCAAGTCTATCTACTTCCCAAGTTTTACTATTTACTTGTTCATATTCAGCTTTAAAAGCTTCATACTTTCCTTTACCATCTAACCACATTTCAAATTCTGCAACGTGAGGCTGAAAACCATAATAGCCTAAATGGTCGTAAAAAACCTTATAAAATACAGATAGAATAGCATTTGCATCTTCTTTACTGGTAATTTGTGCTTGTTGATCTATATTAAACAACACAGATTCTGAAGGAATACGTGTTGCGTTTAGGATATCACCTTTAAGCATTGCATCATTGTCCACTTTTTCTGCAAAGAGTTCTCCAGATTTCCAGCCATCGTGTTCTTTGTTTTCGAGCACATAAGACAATATTTTTAATAAGTGAGATTTACCACTTCCGAAGAAACCAGAGATCCATACACCATTTGCCCCAGCATAGTCGTTGTAAGCTTGAAAGAAATCCCTAACTTTTTTTCCTATCTCATTGGTAACAACATACTCGGTAACTTCTGTAGAAATGTTATCGCGGTCATCTGCTTTTATTACCGTTTCAATTGAACGGTCTATGGGTTTTTCAAAATATTTTTTAATCATAGTTTAGCTTCTATTTTGTCCATATTAAATGCACGGTAATAATTATCATCTTTCAACAAACCAAAAAGGTTTAAGGTATGTCCGTTATAATCCCCAGGAAAGAAAGCTACGGTTGGTGCTTCCTTTGCGATATTTTGAAGGTTGTTAAGTACATTATGAGAACGTATAAACGGAAATACTAAGCCTATTCCTGTCAGGAAATACACCTTTGCATTATTAGATTCTATTTTTTGTTTTATTAATGGCATCAGTACTTGATGCATATTTAGAGAAGATTGTAATGCGCTTAAAAACTTATCTTTCGATTTAGATTTTTCAACTTTAAACATTCGTTCCATTCCACCTTTAGCTTCTAAAATCTCACAAGCAAGATGGTATAGGTTTAATTCTAAAATGGGTACTCCTTGATTTTCTAATTTCTTTTTTAATAAACGTATTTCTTCTCTACAAGCAATTTCTTCTTCAGCTTTATAGGATGAAATGAAAAATGGAATTTCACCACCTAAAGATTCTTTGTTAAGAAAATTTGATGATGAAATGACGTTGAACAAATGTTCGAATTTATGTGTAAGATTGCTCATACTTATGTTTTCAAATTTTCAATATCAAAATCACTTAACAAGAAAATTTTGAATAGTTCAGTATTGTCGTCGAGAATCGCTTTCCTTGTTTCAGGTTCTAGAATTTGTACATTTATCATTTTCGCTTTAATGTTATTTATTAGGTCTGCTTGCTCCAATATTTTAAAAGTGACTTGCTTTACTTTCTTTTGAGTGATTTCTGTAAGTGCGTTCATTTCTGGATGATATTCTGCCTTACGACTAAAGAAAGAAATATAATCTCCTTCGGTTATTTCATAGTCATACACGAGATATTTTTCCCGAATCACTTCAATAACAAAATCACGTATGAATTCGAAATATTTACAGACCGCAAGAAATGCTATTTCGTTTTGAACTTTAAAACTCTCATTGAGTAGGCATCTTTTTTGAGTGTCAGTGAGCACTTCAAGCCATTTAGACATTTCATTGAAATACCGTTTGCCCGTAGTTCTTTTTCCGTTACCTAGGATGCCTTCAATATCTTCAACCGGATTTTCTAATTGATGCTTTGCAACGATCACTAATTCTCTTGTACGCAGAGAAGCAGCCGTAAATGAAAAATTATATTTTTTTTCTGCAACCATTAATTCGTCAACTCTTTTAATGGGATGTCAAGTAGTTCACTAATTTTCTGGTAATTTTTTAAGCTTGGCTGACTTTTTCCTTTCACCCAATTACTAACAGAAACCTCGCTAACACCAATTTTGTTAGCAAGCCATTTTTGCTTGACACCTTTTGATTTAAGAAGTTCCTTAAGCATATTTAGTTTAATAAAAATTAAAGTTTAACTTCATTGTAAAGATAGAAAAAATGTTGAATTAGTTTGAAAATAAAAACCGCAAATTTTCCAGCTTTAGACATTCTCAATTGACTCACTTGGCGTGGTGCCTATTGCGAGTTGATTAACGGGTTTAATTAGTGAGGATTTTTAAAAAGAAGATATTTAATAACACATAGAAATGACTCAAAAGAGTTTTGAGAAAACTATAAATAATTCTTTGTTAGATTCTATTATTAGAAGCTGATAATTAATTCAATAAACAGATGTGAGTATTTAAAAAGGCCCTTTTTCTCTCGGTCCTTTGTTAGTGACTTTCCATTGGTTATTTTCTTTGACCAATTTAAATACACCAGACTTTCCGTCAAAGGTCGTACTGTATTTTACCCAAGCAATGTCTTCGTCAATGGCTTCATCTAAGATTTCTACCTCGATATCTTTATCAGATTCTGGCATCATATTTTGAACCGTAACCAAACTACTATATCCTTCTGATGTTGTATGCATTTTCAAAACTGATTCATCTTTAGAGAAAAAGCTTTTCGCAACAATTTTTGCGGTTTCTGAAGGGGACATATCTTTATTTCCTGAACAGGAAATGAATAGTAATACTAACGAGCAAATGACGATTTTTTTCATAACAAAATTAATTTGGGTTATTGATATATTTGTGTGATACCTTTAATTTTAAATCTCTTTCCCCATTTTTTTCATTTAGCTCTACAACCAATCTGCGATCATTGCTTATTGAAAATTTAGGCATTATATAAACTAATCTTACAACTTCACCCTCAGCTATTCTTGACGGTAGGTTGTACTTAAATATGGGTTCTTGAATCAGTTTTTGCAACGATTTCCTTTTTCCTTTTTGTCTTGTTTCAATCGAGA
>Ga0209414_1000032_pt1 | contig 54168 bp, 52 predicted proteins | sample LakVidmifraction_4_FD_181154 | JGI IMG/M metagenome (GOLD analysis project Ga0209414, IMG submission 181154) | Hypersaline microbial communities from Lake Vida, Antarctica - Brine Hole Two &gt;0.2 micron (SPAdes) (version 2) | ecosystem: Environmental > Aquatic > Non-marine Saline and Alkaline >...
CGGGGACCCCGATGACGACATCTGCCTGGGCTGGGTGTTCCAGGGCTAGGAAAGAGCCCGCCCTGAGGCGAGCCTGGTGTATCGACACCGTATCGATGACGCTGTCGGGTCTGGCAAAATAAATGAGTTCGAACACACACAACGCAGGCTTTTGGGTAGTGCAGAAGGTACTGATGCTTACAAGCGAAGGAGCCTTATCCTGATGGGACTCGACCACGACGATCTCCCCAGGTTCCACATCCCTAACAAAGGAGGCACCCACGGCATCGAGGGCACAGCTTTCAGAAGCGAACACATACCCATCATCAAGCTTGCCGATGCATAGGGGCCTGAAGCCCCAAGGGTCGCGGATGGCGATGAGCTTGGTGGGTGACATGACCAGCAGCGAGTAGGCTCCCTTGATCTCGGCCATGGTCTTCTCTATCGCCTCTTCTATGCTGGGGCAACAAAGCCTGTTTCGGGTGATGATGTATGCAATGACCTCAGTGTCGCTGGTGGTGTGGAAGATGGAGCCTGTCAGTTCCAACTCTTCGCGTAGCTGTGCATCATTGGTGAGGTTCCCATTATGGGCAAGGGCCAGGTTCCCCTTCTGGTGTGTGATGACCAAAGGTTGGACATTGGTGCGCGAATCAGGCCCTGTTGTCCCATAGCGTACATGGGCGATCGCCATGCGGCACTTCTCATTGGAAGGGAGATGCTCGGCTTCAAACACATCCTTGACCACGCCCTTGTCCTTATGGCAGGTAATGACGCCCCTGTCGTTCAGGGCGATGCCACACCCCTCCTGGCCCCGGTGTTGCAGGGCATAAAGGGCATAGTAGGAGAGCGAAGCAACATCCTCAACCTTCTGTGAGTAGATACCGAAGACACCGCACTCCTCATGCAGACCACTCATCAGAGGCCCCCCATCAGGCGGGCGAGAATCTCCTTGTAGGCATCCTCCACCCCCCCAAGGTCTCTTCTGAAGCGATCCTTATCGAGTTTCTCCCCCGTCTTCGTATCCCAGAACCTGCAGGTATCGGGTGAGATCTCATCAGCTAGGATGAGACAGCCGTCACCAGTCCTACCAAACTCCAGCTTGAAATCTACCAGCTCAATGCCCAGGGGCAAGAGATAAGATCCAAGGATTGTGTTAATCTTCAGGCTATAGGCCGTAATCTGCGCGAGTTCGTCCTCGCTTGCCAGGCCCAAGGCCTTGATATGGGACTCATTGACCAATGGGTCGCCCAGGTCGTCACGCTTGTAGCAGAACTCCAGGACGGTGGAAGCGAGCTTGAGCCCTTCGTCCAGACCTAGGCGTGTGGCAAGGGAGCCAGCGGCTATGTTGCGCACTATCACTTCAAGGGGGACGATCGTCACAGCCTTGACGGCGGTCTCGTTTTCATTGAGTTCCTGGAGCAGGTGGGTGGGGATGCCCGACAGCTCCAACATGGCCATCAGATGGTTGCTGACCCGGTTGTTGATGGCGCCCTTGCCCACTATGCTGCCTTTTTTCAGGCCATTGAAGGCTGTCGCATCATCCTTGTAGGAGACAATGTAGATGCCCTTCTCATCGGTTGCATAGACTTTCTTCGCCTTGCCTTCATACAGTTGTTCCATCTTTTTCATAGCTGCCTCCCGTAAACATAAAAAAAAGCCTTACTAGGTAAAGCTTCGGTTGATCTTCTCATGAGCATCCAGGACTGCCTGTTCGGCCTCAAGGCGTCTTTTTGCAAGCTTATTAGCTAGATTCTCGTCGTTAAGGGCAAGTATCTGAGCCGCAAGCAGGGCGGCATTGGCACTTCCGTCAATGGCCACCGTAGCCACAGGGATACCGCTCGGCATCTGAGCGATGGCCAAAAGGGCATCGAGGCCCCCGAGGCTAGCGGAAAGGGGAACCCCTATGACCGGAAGCAGGGTATAGGAGGCAAGGACTCCCCCCAGGTGGGCTGCCATGCCAGCCCCTGCTATCAGCACCCCGTAGCCATTCGAGGCGGCAGTGCGGGCGAACTCAGCGGCTTGGATAGGGGTCCTATGTGCAGAGAGCACATGGACAGAAAAGGGTATGCCCAGTTCTTTGAGGATGGGGAGGGCCTTTTCCATCACGGGAAGGTCTCGCTCACTACCCATCACTACAGCTACTCGCTTCATGTGATATTCCCCTTAAACTTGATTTGCATAGGGGTACAGTAGCGAAAACGTACAATAAACGCAACACTAAACCAGGAAAAACAGATAAGAATGTTGCATAATTAGGTGATTATCACCTAATTATGCAACACTATTCAATTTCTTATAGGTAGTTTTAGTAATAATGCAACATATTTGTTGCTATTTGCGACAAATGACCTTCATTGTCAGGCGCACTGCATCTTCAATGCACAACGGACAACTGCGAAGGACCACCCCTGTCTCCAAGCCCCTGAGATCCTTACAGACCAGGCTCTTGTTCTGCAGGAGAAACTCTGAGACGATGGATTCGGCCAAAGCATAGGTTGCAGCCTTGGTACCCGAGGCGACGTCCCCCTTGCTGGAAAGTAACGATGCGATGGCAACCGCTCCGCTAACTGCCCCGCAGGTGGCTTCCCTACCGGCCATGCCTCCCCCGAAACCCTCCAGGATTGCAAAGAGGGTCTTTTCATCGATATCGACCTGATCCAGGAAGGCACAGGCCACAGCCTGGGCACAGTTGTAGCCCTTTTCGTTCAGGCTTCTGGCCTTCTCTATATACTCACGTTCTGTATGCATACGATACTCTCCCTACGTCTTATGCTTCCCTACCTGTTTTCTGCAGGTAGTAGTGGTAATCACCTTCAAAGACCTGCATCTGGCCATGGTCGATCTCAAAGACCCTGTTTGCAAGATGCCTGAGGAAGTAGCGGTCATGGCTCACTATGATGATGGTCCCCTCAAAGCGGGTCAAGGCATCAAGAAGCACTTCCCTACTTTGAATATCCAGGTGGTTGGTCGGCTCGTCCAAAATGAGAAAGTTTACCGGCAGGGCCAGCATGCAGGCAAGCATGACACGGCTCTTCTCCCCTCCACTGAGGATAGCGACCTTCTTGTCGGCATCGGAACCGGAGAACTGAAAGGAACCCAGCAGGTTCTTTATGCTTCCTATCGAAGCTAGGGGGGTGCGCTCAGACACCTCTTCAAAGATGGTACGATCAGGGTCGAGCACATCGGAGGAGTACTGGCTGAAGTAGCCGAGGTTCACACTGGCTCCGAGGGTAACCTCTCCACTGGTGGCTTCAGTAATTCCTGCTATGACTTTCAAGAGGGTGGACTTGCCCGCTCCGTTTATCCCGGTAAGGGCGATGCAGTTTCCCCGCATCACAGAGCCTGTAAGGCCGCTGAAGACAGGATGGTCTTCCCCATTGGCTTTTCTCCAGCTTTTTGCAAGGTCCTTCATCACCACAACCTGGTCCCCACTTCTCGGGGAGGGGGAAAATTCCACCTGCATGATCTTAGCCTCTGCAGGAATAGTGATGCGATCGATCTTATCCAGTGCCTTTATCCTGGACTGGACAAGGGAGGCATGGGAAGCTCTAGCTGCAAAGCGGGCTATGAACTCCTCATCCTTGGCAAAGCGTGCTTGCTGGCGATTAAAGGTTGCAAGCAGCTGCTCGCGCCTAATCTCCCGTTCCCTGAGGTAGAAGTCATAGTCTCCGCTATAGGTGGTCACACTGCCGTTTGCCACCTCTATGGTGCGCTTGCACAGGCGTGTCATGAACTCGCGGTCATGGCTTGTCATGACCAGGTCGCCCTTGAAGTTGTTCAGCCAAGCCTCCAACCAGACGATGGACTCGACATCGAGGTGGTTGGTAGGTTCGTCCATCAACAGGACATCAGGGTTGAGGACCAGGATCTGAGCCAACGCTATGCGCATCTTCCAACCACCGGAGAAGTTCTCCACCGGTTCGTGGAAACGGTCAGGTCCTATGCCAAGGCCGGTGAGCACCTGCTCAGCGCGGTTGGAAAGGTCATACCCGTCACGGGCGATGAACTCTGTCTGCAGCTCCCCGTAGCGATCCATCTCAGAGTCGCTGAGACCATCACCCATCCTATGCTCCAGGGATATGAGCTCTTCACCGATCTCATAGACCGAGCCGGCTCCCCTGAGCACTTCCTCAAGGGCTGTGTTGCCACTCATGTCCCCCACTGTCTGGGAAAAATAGCCGATGACGGTATCGCCTTCGATGATGACTGTCCCGTCATCGGGCTTCTCCTCCCCTGCTATTACCTTCAGCAAGGTGGACTTACCAGCACCATTGGGTCCGACCAGCCCTATTCTATCTTGGGGACGTATGAGCATGTCCGCTTTATCTAAAAGCACCCGCTGCCCGTAGGCAACGCTAATTCCTGTTAATTTGACCACAAAGACTCCTAAGAAGGAGAGTCTAGCAGAATGGCCTCAGTTTGTCATGACCGTTTCCCTCGCTTGAAAAAAAGCCTATACTCAAAAAAAGAGGTCAATACTTATGGAAGGCAATGTGCGTAACGCGATCAAAGCGGGCTTGAAGGTGGGTGTCATCCTCAAGGAAGACCAGAGAAGTGGCAAACAGACTGAGGGTATAGTCAAGGATATCCTCACCAACTCGGCCAACCATCCCCATGGGATCAAAGTGAGACTCGAGTCAGGCCTGGTTGGCAGGGTTGCCAAGATCTATGAGAACACCCCGTAGATAGGAAGGCCGCAATGTGCGCACCGCCCATGCTCGAGCTCGGAGCTGACCCTGTTGTGTTCATCGATGAGAAGGACATGGCAGGAGGGGCAGAAGGTGGTACGCTGCTCTTCGCTGTTCCCGCTGTATATGTAGGGGATGCCCGACTGTTTGGCGAGAGCGACCATCTCCTTCAGATAGCCTTCGCTGCTGGCTCTGAGATAGGTCATCTTGTAGCGGGGGAAGAAACGGCTCAGATGCCATACCTGCACACCCCGTTCATGAAGCAGCTTGCCCAAGGCCTGGACATCCTCTTTGGTGTGCATCGACTCGATGAGCATGGTGGTGACTTCCAGATGGGCCTTTGTCTTGGCAATGGCTGCAATGGAATCGAGGACCACCTGCTGCTCGCCTTTGCAGATTTCCTTATAAAAAGCCTCATCACCCTTGATATCAATGTTGAAGGCATCGATGACAGGCAACAGACGAGCCAACGCCTCCTGTGAAAAAGAGCCGTTGGTAACCATGATGTTCTGCATCCCAGCCTTCTTAGCCAGGGTGGCGACGTCAAGCATATAGTCCTGCCATACAAGTGGCTCGCTGTAGGTATAGCTTATGGAGTGGCACCCCTTCTCCCTTGCTAGAGAGACTATCTTAGCTGGCTCTACCCTTTCGCTTGCAAGCGAAAGGGTAGGTTCACCTTGGCTCAGCAAGTAATTCTGGCAGAACTTGCATGCAATGTTACAGCCAAACAGGGCGAAGGAGAAGGTTTGGCTACCCGGGTAGTAATGATAGAGGGGCTTCTTTTCAATGGGATCGACGGCCATAGCCTCGATTTGGCCATAGGTGGTGGTCACCAGAACGCCCCTCACATTCTTACGCAAACGACATATCCCACTCTGGCCTTCAGCTAGGTGGCAGTGCCTCCAGCAAAAGTCACAGACAAGAGAGCTTTGGTCCTTCATGGTTCCTCCTCCGAGAAAACTTCAGCCTGGAACACTTCCAATGCACAGCGGTTGTCCCTCCAAGCGGAAGGGGAAAGCCCTGCCTTCATCGAGAGGTGTTCGAGCATCTCCTCTGTATTCCACCCCTGTTCAGAGGCTACCTGGGGGAGAAATACCGCTCGGTTCTGACCTTTGCTGAGGATGACGCCATCGATGCCGATGCGGATCTGTTCATAGGATGAGATCGGTTTAGGCCTAGTCAGAGCTGATATTTCAATGACCAGTGAGGGCATCTCCTCAAGACGGACAGGGGTGAATCGCGGGTCATGGAAAGCAGCTTCCCCAGCCAGCGAGGCCACGCTCTCGGCTAGGGAAGAGAACCCGACGAGGTTGCCAATGCAACCACGAAGGGAAGAGGAGTTTTCCCCATCCCTTTTTTTCAAGGTCACAAACAAGCCGCGCTTCTCCTGGTAGAAAGGAGAAGTGCTCTTCTTGATGCTGTCATATACCTCAGTAGAGACAAGGCCAAGGGAACTCTCTATAGCTTCCCTTGCAAGGGCCAACAACATAGTTTGTTCACTCGTATTCATAGTCAACTCCAAAGGATGGTACAGTATGCGACAAACGCCTCATCACTTGAGGGGGCGATGTCGTATGACGTGTAGTAGGAGGCGATAGTTCCCTTAAGGCCCAAGCGCTTGGCGATCTCACTGACAATGACAGAGGGGGCAATACCACAGACTGTAGGTTTTTTCGCTGCAAAGAGAGCGAGGGCCTCATTACTCTTGCCATCAGCAAGGAGGCGGGCCAAGGCCAAGTCATCTTCCTTTACCCTATCGCGTTGTGCGCTTCTTTCCAGACGTGCATAGGGATCATAGTCGAAACGCCTGCCATAGTGGGTGAAGTCGCTGGAGGCGACCAGCAGCGTCTTGCCACTCTTCAGAGAAGCCATGCCAATATCGGCGACAAGCTTGTCACAGAGTTCGGAAAGGACAAAGCCGTTGGTAATCTTGGATATGAGAGCGGGGCAGTAGGCGATCGTATTATCACGCTTCTTGTTCAGATATGCGATAAAGGGCAGGACCATCTCCACAGCATGTTCGCGCTCGATGGCCTGGTCAAAGCCTTTGTTCACCTGAGGCAAGGAGAAGCCTTCTATAGTTCCCAAAGGGGTAGCATAGGAGGTGAAATTGCCTCCGACTATCCTGTCAGGATTCAGGGATGTAGTGTGGGACGGTGCGAGCAGCACAAGTCTTTCGGCTTGAGGAGGAAGACCATAGAAGAAGTCTGCCATCCCTAGGGCAGAGAAGGAAAGCCCTGCGTGGGGGAGCACGGCACAACCAGACGAAGGTGGTTGTTTCTTTACAAGTGAAAAGGCTTTGGAAAGAAGATCTTCCAAAACATGTGGGTCTCTTGGATACCATGAGCCCGCAAATTTCGCGCGCCGAATACCTTGAGAACTGTTTTTAGCATTAAGCATACAGACTCCATTTTCAGGGTAAAACCCTGTACCCTTTATGATAATGCATAGAGTTTAAATTGCAAGGGGTGGTAGGGTATACCCCAGTAAGCACAGGGAAAACCCCCATGTGATATTGCAAGAGTACATGATCAGAGAAACACCCCCGTAAGCACGGGGAAAACAAAGGCTTGGGAGAGCAGGTCTTCCAGTACATGGAAACACCCCCGTAAGCACGGGGAAAACTGTGCGTACATGAAACCGGCACCGTCGGGGTTAGAAACACCCCCGTAAGCACGGGGAAAACATTGGGGGCGCTTCCTGGAAGAGAGAGACAATCGAAACACCCCCGTAAGCACGGGGAAAACCCTGATATATAGTTTTATATCATTTTTACAGCTACCACATCTAGTGGTTTATATCCTGCTCTAATCTTTCAAAAATCAGTTGTAGCCCATCTATTGTGGATATTTTCCGTTTGGTATCCCCCATACCCCATATCTTATAGAAGGGAGGTGTCGATATTCTTTGAAATACTATTAGACCAGAGTTTTCTCTGCAATTCTCAAACAGATAACTGATAACACGTTCAGCAACAGCATCTTTTATTCCTGAAACAAAAACATTATCTCTTGGTTCGACAAACCAAAGTTTTATCCGTCCCCTTACAGCTGGAGGCAAGTCATTTGCTATAACCACAACCATTCTTACAATCCTAATACGGTTTTTATATCAGTACCAATCCTACCCAGTAGATCCATTTCAATCACCCTCTTGCAAAACTCTTCTGCAACCTTGTATTTATTGTATTGACCACATAACTCCATAGTCAGGAAAAAAGCCAAATCAATACACAATTCTTCCTTGTAAAGATCAGCCATATCATATACGAATGGCATCGGACTACCAGAATGGACAAAACCTATATGCGGTGAAAACCCCATGGAATAAATTGCAGAAGTAAGTATTCCATATAGTGCTGCATTTGAAGAAGTCAGTATCCTATTTGTAAGATCACTTAGTTCAAACTTACCAGGAACATAATTACGACCACTCCATCCAACATTATATTTCTGTGCATATGCATCATACAATGCACGTACCCGTTTCCCCTCCATACCCATCAGCTCTTTTAAATTCTTTGCATTTACATCATCATCTGGGAAACGTTTCAAAAACATTCTTCTTGCAATTTCTAGTCGCTTTTTTTCATTTGCAGCCAACTCCATTTGGCTACGCATATTTTTAGTCTTTGCAGTGGGGCTCTGTCCAACTGCATAGAACAATAAACTGTCCTCTCCTACCCAGCAAACGCAACAGTTGGAAGCTGCCATGACTTTAATAGCCTCATGTGTCACACTAGTTCCAGGCCCCAAGAGCAGACAGTTTATGGTGGCCAAAGGCAGTCGGACCAAGTTTCCTTCATAATCAATCCACTTCACGCTACTATCATCAATCTCCAATCTTCCACGTTCCAAATACATGAACGGATATTTATCGCATACCTGCGGCAAATTGTTTCGTTGAACTTGTATGAATAGTCGCTTTGGTTTGTTTAATGTGTTAGTCATGTTTTGTTATAGTAACAATTCGGTCTCGATACCTTTTGAACTGCCCAAATCGTGCAGGCACATCATTCAAGACCATTTGATCACCATCTCCTTTATCCTCTGCTACAGTGAAAGAAACTGATAGATTCTTATCCTCCATCAATGTTCCTGCTATTGCCGACGCTTCATCAAATGAATCATAAGTTCCTCGGTATACAAAATCGGTCGGAACGCAGTTCTTCCGACCAAGATATATATCAAAGACAGGGTTCTGCAGTGAATTCGCAATAGAATCAGCCAATGCGCTATCCAATTCTTGAATAATTGCAAATCTTGCATCCTGAAGGTAATATCGATACGTCATCTTCGCTCCACCACCGACAGCCGTACTTCCATCACTCTTTTTTGGGATCAACATTCTCTGCCATGGATCTTTCTCATCGTACCCGCTTCCTACCATCTGGAAATCCATGAGAAAAGGATTGGACTGAGACGTTCCTATGGAATCAACTCCATCCTTCTTGCCAGAAACCTTTGGAACAAAAGAAATAACGAACTGTTTGAAACTAGCTAATTTTTCCAGCAGTTCGACTTGTGGTCCTTGGGCACCGAGGGAAGAGAGGAACAACCCGTATATGCCAGACTTGGTCGGAAACCTCAGACTTTCACGTCTTCCAAACTTAGAATCAACACCCCAGGACTGCAACGGGCCTTCTAACCATAATAGGAGATATTTTGTAGCCATCGTCAGCCCCTTATTGTTTTCTGGACACCTGTTATCAGATCATCGATACTGAAGTTTTCATCTAGGCCCCAACGAAATTCATCTATCTTGCCGTATAAGGAACCAGAGAGCTTCTCCCTCTTGTCGAGAAATGTATCCAAGGCCTCAATACTGGGCTTCAAAAATCCCTCACCTTTTGCTTTAACGGGATTGTCGAAGGATGCTTGGACCCGTTGGCCCTTTCTGACCAGTACTCGTGCATAGTCCCATAGGTTACTTCCCGATTGAGTTGCCTGCCTCGCATAGGGGACTGCAACATACAGTGCTTTGATGAAGGCTTCAATCGCCTTATCGAGTTCGTCGTCACCTCCAAGAGTATCGACCAACTGTCCAAGATCAATACTCACATAGCGATAATAGGTAGCTGAATTAAATTCAAGACTGCCCATATGAGAGGAACCGGAATCTGCCAAGGATTCAGGTTTCTCATCGTCAATAGCAGTAAAAAACTCTACCTCGGAATTGGCTTTGTGCGTTGAGATTGCGTGGGAAAAGGAAGCGGCCGCCTCAATATTCAATTCAGTAGCTTGTGCTACCATTCTACCAAACAACGCGATATCCAAACCTTCCAGACCTTGGAGGCTCTTCCCCAGTGCTTTTTTATGTACCTTCTTAACTTCTGTTCCCTTTTTATCTAACTTTTCTTTGTCGTATTCAATCTCTTGGGCATACTCAGCAAGGGCTTTTGCTTCAGTATCGGTGAAGAAGTGAAGCGTATCTTTGGTAAGAAAGGCGGCAATTGCATTGGCAATATCCTTAGCAACTTCTTCATTTGCTCCATCTTCACTACAATAGCGTGCAATCTTATCCTCAACAAATTTCGTCCTTACTGCAAGCTTGATCCCAAAATCATGCATAGCTAGACGGACTTGTCTTTTCCAAGCTTGGCTGCTGACGCGGGCTCGAGTAACGCCTCCGACGATTGCTGTCTTGGGAGAACCGACATCATCCCTGTTCAAGCAAGTCACCGGAAAACTTTGCAAAATATGAAACTCTAATTTTTTCCCTTTGTAAGCGTTATCCATGAAATTTCTCCTTTATTTTTCTTTGAATGGTCTTATTTGTAATAATCCGAAGCCGAAAGCCTTTCCCCGTCCGATACCATTGATGAAGCTGTCTATAAAGCATTCGCGATCTGTCACTTCCAGCACTCCACGGAATTCAGCCATATTATACGTGATGGTCCTTTCTGCCTTATGAATTGTTTGAACTCCTAGGTTGAATATCTCCAGGTCCTCTGAATTTGAGGCAAAACCCCATCTTTCTTGCCTCCGAGCAAACCAATCACGTAAAGCATCCCTACCGACAACAGGCATTTTCCCTCTACTGCCTTGAGGTTGCTCAACTGGATTCAGCAAAACTTGGAAAGCATATCGTTGGTGTTTAAAAAAACCTTGAGGGATAAATTTGGATTCAATCATTCCAATTTCTGGAACCAGGGGTTGCTCCTGAGATACCAGCAGTATTCTTCTGAATCTCAGGTCTCCCCCTTGATCGTAAAAAAGAAACCTACGTTCATTACTTGGAAACAGGCTATAGATACATTTATGCAAAGAATAAGGGTCTTTGATCTTCAACGACTGTATAGCTTGCCTGTCCAAAGATAGTACAGATGCAATCATGATTCCTCCTTCTTCCTGAAGAAGTCCTGGGCCCATCTTGCTCTGGTCCTTTCGCGGCTCACATCGTTATTGAACCACAGGACTTCATCAAGCAAGCTGGCATAGTGTAAGAAGAATCCCTTTGATTCTATGTATCTGATTACAGGTTTGAGGATATCCATTACCTCTTCTTTTTCTTTACATGCAAGCAAACGCCTTAAACGTAAGGCAGAAGAAGATTTTTCGATATCTTCACTATCCTTATCCATCACATGCACCATTCGTAAAGCTTCTCCTATGGAAAGGCTGCCATCATCGGAGGGTTTCAATCGCGCCAAGCTGGCTCCTATTAGGGCGAAAGCTTTTCTGTCGCTCTCCCACTCAAGGTTCACCCATCTAGACAAGATTTCCCAACTTTGATATTCCGTATTCTCGTTATCGGCTCTGCGCAATTTAGCCCCAAAACCTTTTCCCTTGTCATCATTGATCTGTTTGATCACATGATTGACAAAGCTGATGCTTTTATTACTTGGCAAGTGGCACCTCCTTAGAATTGAAAAAGACATAATTATGAGTAACGGGGGTATGTTGTGCCCAAGCTATCATCTGTCTTGCCGAACCATTCGGACAATATTTGTCGTAGGCCAGACTGGCATAGTCAGCAAATATACGTCTCAGCCTTTGTATCTTCTCCTGATCATCACATGCATAAACAAGTGTCTGGGCATGCCGCTCACAAAGTTCCCAGAACATCTCCAAGACCTTATCAATGACAGGGCTTTTCTTGCTACCCAGCTCCTCAAAGTATCTATTCACAGAACTCCAAAGAGTCCTAGAAAGCTGATCAAGCCCAAGCATTTCATTCTCAAAACTTGCAAACCAAGGCTCCCCTACATCTTTTGCATGCAGGAATAATTCTGTATCGATATAGTCATCTGTTTGCTTTACGCTTGTGTCTCCTGCGGTTGTTCGAACTTTTACCCCCCCAGACCAGATACCTATGACATCTCTTGCTTTTCTAGCCCGTAAAAGAAGGAGGCTGATTTGTGGGCACTCAAAGGAGGAGCTACTCCCCCTGAAAGAAGCACTGAGCAAAGCCGTAAGATTTCTCCATGGTTTCTTTGAAGGATTACACCAAAGCATCTTTCCATCAGTGGAGTAGGTCATGAATGGCTCCCTCCAACCATCCTTATGGGATGGATACTGCAACCCTTCGACATAGATGATCCCATCATCCTGAAGCAATACAAATCTGCTCATGGCACATAGCGTTGCCATGAAGCTGCCTTTCAACATCCTCGCTGCATTATCATCTTCACCAGTGGGCATCTCTTCCCAAGGTGGTATAAGCTTATCTTGCTTCCAGTGTGGATATTTTTCCAATTGGGTCCGGGTAAACAGGTTCAGCCAGATGGTATCAAGAATAGATGTTCCAAGAAGATGAGAACTTAGATATCCTTCATAGTTCCCTATGCTAGGCGCACCTTTTGCAGAGGTCGTTTTACCAGCATAGCCATGTGTCCACGGAGGAACATCCTTAGCCACCCGCTTCCCCCCGAGACTATAGTTCATCAGTGTTACGATGAACACAGCCTTCTCTGCATCAGAAAGCACTTGGTCACGTTGGGATTCGAACAATAGGGTATCGTTCTCGGATGCCAAGTCTGGCAAGTAATCCCTACCCAAGACACTTACAGGTACCGATTCCCCTTTGATAGTCTTCTTCGCTGCCAAATCTTGCTTTTGAAGAAAAGGCTTCTCTCCATAGAGCCAAAACAAGTGCCTGTTCCTTTCCAGATACTCCAAGCATGTATTTGCCAACCCAAGACTGCCGAGATTTTGCCAATCCTGATCATCCCTCGAGGTATATGCCACTTGTGCAATTGCCAAGAGCAATTTCAGCAAAGCCAATTTTTGGATAGCATTGCCATTGAGCGACTTCAAATCTGGGGTACTGAACAGTTCACTCAGCGAAACTCTGGGATGATCGGTGATAGGTATCCACCCTTCATCCACCAGATTGAATCTGTTACTCATACGCCCTCCCTCTTTTTTGTTGTATAACCCAACAGAGTGGAATACTCCAAATCATATTTTTCATGTACTTCCCTTCCATAGAACCCATAGATGGCTCCACTTTTATGCAAGATTGCTACCCTTAATCGATCCTCCTCCACATCCGAAATATAGAGAAATGGTCTCAGCCGAGCGAGTTCTTGAGCTCTGATAGGATTGGGAGCAAGGTATGCGGGGACGCTGATCATCCTCAACATACATGCCTTGGCTAGTTGTTTTTTTTGTATAAGGCTCAAGCTTGCAGGCTCTGGTATCTGGATAGTCTCTCCATCGATAAGGAATAAAGACCCCTTCGCAAGATCAGAACCCTCCAAAAGAAGCAGGACATCGCAAGAAGGCATCTCAGAGTAGCGGGTCGGTGTCGAGTCTGATGCAGCCTTTCCTATCATCGTCATGCTGTTATTTGCAAAGCTTGTTAGTATTTCCCGGTTTTTTACAACTTCATTTTTTGCTTCACTCATTGGTGGGGAATCTTCGTATCGTTCTTGGTAAGTCTCCTCAATGAGTGATCTCATATCGGCAGGAATAGTTATGGCATCAATGTTTTGAAACACCAACAAACTTCTGGCCAGAACATATGGTGCATAGACCTTGCCACTAGGCCCAAATCCCCATTTTGGATTCTTCAAAACAGTCTGAAGGTTTGGAGTAAGAATCAATGCATGCCTTCTGGCACCATCGGGACGCTGTCTATCAATCTCTCGATGCCTCCAGAGCCTTCCTATTCGCTGTAGGATCATATCTGTCGGGGCAATGCGGGTTACCAAGAGATCGGCATCAAGATCCAAGGATTGTTCCAATACTTGCGTACCGATGAGAATCTTTCCTGCCCCCTTACGGTGTGAAATACCTTCCTTACCGTAGGCTTCCACCCAGTAGGATTCAAGTTCGTTCCTTTGTACTATAGAAAATCTGGAATGAATCAAACCTATTTGGATATTCTGATCTTGGCCCCAGCTAGCAAAGAACTTGAAAACCTGCTGGGCTTCCTGGACTGTATTTTCAATCCAAAGGATATACTCTCCATCCAAGGCCATTGCACGGATTTTCTCAAACAAACTACCTTCATCTTGTAGTAGGGTGATCTGTACTTCACTTTGTATGGTTTCCATGCGAGGAGAGTATTCGACAGGTTGACCACTTATAGACTTCGAAACTAGAGGATACAGACCATCAGGAATCTTGTCAGGTACTTTCTTCTCGTCTGCTAAAAAGAACCGCTTGCGCTTCGCTGTCAGAGTTGCACTCAATAGGATTACTGTCGAACCCAACTCATACAAGGTATGGATGAGATGATCCATGATACTTCCTGTATAGGCATCATAGGTATGGACCTCATCGAGAATCACAACCTTACCCGCTAAGCCAAAAGCACGTACAAACCCATGCCTTACATTCAAAACAGCCATCAAGGCTTGGTCTATAGTTCCCACAGCGAATGGAGCTAGGAGTTTTCGCTTTTTTGAGTCGAACCAATCATATCCCGGCCGTGCATCCTCACCCATATCGGAGTCGATCATCCAAGCTGATCCGTGGGCAAGAAGAGCCTTGTGCTGATCCTCAGGTGCGAGAATGGCCTGGAGGAATTGATTCATTCGTTCATGGATCTTCTCAGAGGTGATTCTTGTAGGTAGGGCAAAATAGATGCCATTTGCCTGACCAGTTTCGATCATCTTATACGCTGCATACAAGGCCGCTTCAGTTTTACCCGATCCCATCAATGCTTCCAGGATGTATACTCCTGGCCCTTGGACCCTCTCATATAAGGCCCGTTGTATCGGCCTTGGGGTATAGAAATGAAAAACTTGTTCAAAGGTGAGGCCCTTATTCAGTTTGGGAGATACAAACCCTGCACGGTCTACTGCTTCACAAACAAAGTCATCATACTGCACGGGATCAATATGTGATTGTTGTTCAAAGATTGGACCAGAACCGATCCAATCGGATACTGTAGTCAAACCGGCAATAACTGTAGCGCGGGCATTTGAATGGATTTTTGGCCAATCTTCATGAAAATATTGTTTCAAATGTTTGACCAATTCCAACCTTGTTTTTTGCCAAGCTGGTCCTCCAAGCAGAGTGTCTTCTGGCATGAGAAATAGTGAATCAGGCGATGATCCATGGTGCATCCCAGCAATTTCAGGAATGAAAGAACCAACTCCCTCCAACGCAATTTGACTTACCCCTCCATGCATGCCAATATTCTTTTCAAAAGCGGGATTGGCATTTTTTAATGTAGGATCGCTGTTGGGTTCATACTCAGGTAGAAGTCTGCGCAGTTTTTCTTGAAAATGCGGATTAACCTTTCCAATGTCATGAGCGGCAGCGATCAATTCGACGCCATTAGGGAACAGAGACTCCCTAATGGAATAAGGGAATCTGTTTACAAGCTCCTTTGCAACAGATCCGACAATTTGACAATGGGTTTCTACATTCAGACCGGAACTTGCTTTTCCGGACTTGTCTAATATGATTTTCGCTATGCAGCCAGATAATTTTGGAGGAGTATTCTCTGGATTCTGATTGGATTCTTTGTTCTGACTTAGAATAATAGAGTAATCCCCCTTTGATTAATAGTAAGCTGAATGCGTAGAATTAGGAAAAACCAGATCCAATTTTGGCAATGCGATGGTGAATATATAAGACTCACCAATAAAGAGTAATGACTACCTTATTTGCTTCAAGTAATGATTCCTTTGCCAATTTTTTTATAAGCCCTCTGGGTCTTAATGCAAGCTATATTTCAAGGCTAGAATGTGGGATGGCTTTTACAAGGGAATAGGCCGTTATGGCAAATTCTGGTGAAAATGAAGATAGGCAATTTGAATAAAATTGTCTAAATTTAGGGGTGTGCTCATATGCCAACACCCCAAATGTGCTAATTTTGTATACTCTGGAAACCAAAAATACCTATGTTCTGTATACTCTGACAACCAAAAGTGCTTATTTATAAGATCCATTAAAATCGCTTCTCGACCTCTTTATTTCTCTAGTGAATCTCTCAATGATTGGAGGTATGTAAGAGGACAACCTCACTTTCATTCATTTACCATTTTGGTAGAAAGACATCCTGAAGTTTTCATAGGATTTGCCTATGTAATTTTGCTGGAGCAATCAAAGGCCCAATTGTGAGATCCGCTGACCCATTTTAGGTCATCTCCTCTTCGTACTGATTTGGCAAATCGAACTCACAGCTATCAGGTAAGACGCTCTTTCTAAACCTACTATCAAGGTAAGAATCATACCCATCAGAGGCGAATTGTTTGATAATATAGGCAGTTTTGGTAAAATATTGTACCAGAATATAGGCAACTTGAGATTTTATACAATAAAATCACATATAGCTACTATTCATTTCTATGACCAGCAAGAGCATTTTTGCATACCAAAGCATAATCTGAAGGAGGATTTCTTAGCCTTGGTACAAGTGTCACCTACTCCCCCATCAGCATGGCTGACTCTCCATATTGACACCAGGAGAAAGTTGACTGATAGTATCTGAGGCTGGTGAAGTGGTTAGGTCTCCGAACCTTTCAAGTACCCAGCACCCAAAACGAACGCACTCCGATAGGGGTGCGTTTATTTTGAGCCAAAAAAATGTTGTTGTACCTTAGACAAAAGGAAGGCAACCCGCTGTACGACCATTGTCGTCTCAACAAGTTGCCAAAAATTTGGTAGAATCAGGAATCGCCGTCCTACCGAGTACTTTTGTACTACCGGTAGTCCATTCATCAGACCAACTATTTAGCAGGGGTAGGACTCGGACCTACGACCTTCGGGTTATGAGCCCGACGAGCTGCCAACTGCTCCACCCTGCGTCGAATTGCTTCCCTACAATAGGGTAATTCCAAACTCTTGTCAACAGGAGTTAGAAAAGAAATTGTCTTTCGCGTAATATATTGCCAGTAAGACAAATATGTTTTACATCCCGCCCACTTTCGCAAATCATTTCTTTCTGGTATGATTATTTTTCGCAACGACACGCACATTTTCCTAATTTTTTTATCTGTATTAGGGCTATGTTCGGGATATTAGGAGTCTGCATACGAGCAAGAAAATTGTTATCCTGGGAGCAGGAAGAAGAGGCCTCGGTCTTGCCAAACACCTTATCGAAGAACATAGGGATGTAGTGATCATTGACAACTCCCATGAGAGGGTGGCTGCCGCCGTTGCAAAACTCGATTGCCTGGGCATCCTGGGAAATGGCACTGACATCGCAAAACTCATTGAAGCCGGATGTGAGACTGCAGAGGCATTTATTGCTGTCACCAACAGCGACGAGATAAACCTCGTCTCCTGTGGAATCGTCTCCTCCACCTTCAAAAGCACCAAGACAGTGGCAGCTATCCGTAGCCTTGTATATACAGGGGTAGACGGACTCAAGGAAGGGTTGCTTGGCATTGACTACATCGTCAATCCCAATGCAGAAGCCGCCAGATACATCTTCAACACCATTGAACAAGGGGTATACAGCAATGTCTTGGGCTTCAGCAACACCAAGCTGTTGCTCTACAACTTCTATGTTGAGCCCTTCTCTCCCTATATAGGCACTTCGGTCATGGATATGCGCAAGAAGATGAAGGCCGACTTTGTCATAGCGGCCATCAACAGGGATCATAAGGCTCTGGTTCCCTCAGGGAACACCACTATCGAGCCCAAGGACACCCTCTCCATTGTTGCTGACAGTGAGGAGGTCACCGACATCCTCAAAACAGTGGGCAAACTCCAGAAGAAACCCTCCAAGATAGTCTTGGTAGGAGCCAGTAGGATAACACGAGCTCTGCTAAACCGCATGACCGTTGCAATGCGGTCAAAGGTAACGGTGTTAGACCAGGACGAAGCCACCTGCAACGAATTTTCCGAAAGGTTTCCTGAAGTCCTCGTGATAAAGGCCGACATCACCGATGAAGACATCATGCAGGAAGAGCAACTTGGAAGCTATGAGCTTCTTATTGCCCTCACTGACAACGATGAGCTCAATATCATCACAGCCTCCTATGCCAAAAGAATTGGCATCGGCCGTTCGATGGCCCTGATCAGGCAGAACAACAACTACACCCGTCTTGCTTCCTACTTGGATATAGATGTGGTCATCTCCATAACCGACACCACCGTCGAGAGTCTCCTGCGTTATCTCAGGGGCACCAACGTGAAGAGCCTGCACAGCCTCTACAATGGACAGCTGGAGATCTTCGAATTCTCCATCAACGGTACCTGTTCGGTGTGTGGAAAAAAACTGAGTGAGATAAACATGAAAAAGAAAGCTATCGTAGCTGGTCTTACAGGAAAGAGTGGCAAAAGTGTCATCCCGACAGGCAACTCCACCCTGCATGAAGGCGATACTGTTATAGTAGCATCCATGCGTGAGTCAGCTGAGTTCATACAAAAACTTTTTGGGTAGGTAGTAATGATTAATTGGAAACAAGATTTCAGGCTCCTCGCCTTCATTCAGCTGGTCTTGGGCTTTTTCATGCTCTTCCCTACCTCTATAGCCGTATATCTAGAAGAAAAAACCGCCATACGAGGTTTTCTCGTAGCGTATGCTGTGATGGCTGTCTTTTGTACCCTCGTCTTTTATCTGACCAGAAATATTGAAAACCACACCCTCGCGTCCCGTGACGGCTATCTGTTTGTCACCTTTACCTGGATCATTGCCACCGCCATCAGTGCAATTCCTCTGGTAGTCAGCGGTAGTTATGTGAACTATACCAGCTCCTTCTTTGAGATCATGAGCGGCTTCACCACCACTGGGGCAACGGTGCTCACGGAGATAGAGAGCCTGCCCAAATCGATCCTCTTCTGGCGTTCAGAGACCAACTGGCTTGGGGGCATGGGCATCGTGGTGCTCTTCGTAGCCTTGTTGCCCGCCCTGGGAGTCAGTGGCACCATGCTGGTGGGGGCAGAGTCTGTTGGACCTACCAAAGACAAGCTTACCCCCAAGATAAAGACAACAGCAGCCATACTTTGGTCTATCTACCTGCTGTTCTCCCTACTTGAGACAGTGTTGCTCCTATTTGGCGGGCTAACACTATATGATGCGATCACCGTCACCTTCTCCACCATGGCAGCGGCTGGGTTCTGTGTAAAAAACTCCTCCATAGGAACGTTCAGCAGTGCATATGTCGATATTGTAGTGACGGTCTTCATGATGATCGCAGGGGCGAACTTCGCACTTTACTACAAAGCCTTCTCAGGAAGGATCCGCTCTGTGTGGAAAGATGGCGAACTTCGCGTATACCTAGGGATATGGACGATTGTCTCACTCTTGTCAGCCATTACGCTGAGTAGAGGAGGCACCTACAGTGGGTTCTGGCAGTCCCTGCGATTCAGCGCTTTCCAGAGCGCCTCGATCCTTACCACAACCGGCTTTGCCACAGCCAACTATGTCAACTGGCCGGCATTCTCACAGATGCTGCTCCTTATGCTCTTCTTTGTCGGAGGGTGTGCAGGATCAGCTGGAGGGGGCGTCAAGGTAATCCGTGTAGCCACCTTGCTAAAGATGGCAAAGGCAAATATCAGCCAGAGGATCCACCCTAAGGGCATCTTTCAGATTAGGGTTGGGCAGAACACCATGAGACCAGAACTTCTACTCTCCATAGCCACCTTTTTTGGCATCTATATCGCCACCGGAGTGCTTGGGGCGGTCATCATATCCCTCAGCGGGACAGACATGCTTACCAGCTTTGCCGCCTCCTTTCTCTGCCTGGGCAACATCGGCATTGGCTTTGGGGATGTAGGGCCTACTGGTAACTTTGCCTCATTCCCATCTTCCATCAAATGGGTTTGTTCCTTCCTGATGCTGGTAGGCAGGCTGGAGCTCTTTACTGTCTACGCCCTTTTCACCAAGGCCTTCTGGAAGCGCTAAAAATCATCAATTAAGACCACTCAAGCCAGATTTATGCTATACTACCCGAAATTCATAAGGAGGAGCATATGTCTGGTATAGCACTTATAATTACCTTCATTATTGCAATTGTAATCATGATCGTGGCTATTTCAAAATGGAATGTGAACCCTTTCCTAGCACTCATGGGGGTATCACTCATCCTCGCCATCGTTGTCGGTATTCCGTTGGCCGATATCCCTGGTACCATTGGAGCTGGCTTCAGCGGCATTTTCAGCAGCATCGGTATAGTCATCATCCTTGGTGCCCTTATCGGGACCATCCTTGAAAAGACTGGAGCCGCCCTCAAGCTTGCTGAAATGGTGGTTCGCCTCGTCGGGCAGAAACACCCTCAACTGGCCATGGAGATAATGGGTTGGGTCGTATCCATCCCCGTATTCTGTGACAGCGGGTTTGTCATCCTTGATCCCATCAGGAGAGCCCTGAGGAAGAAGACCCAATTCTCCTCAGTTGCCATGACAGTGGCACTTTCAGCAGGACTGTACACCTCCCACGTATTCATTCCCCCCACCCCAGGACCCATCGCTGCAGCAGGAACGCTGGGAATAGGTGACAACCTCTTTATGGTCATCGTGCTGGGTGCGGTTGTCTCGATCCCATCCTTACTCATTGCCTACTTCTATGCAAACTATATCGGCAAGCGCATCAAGAGTGCCGATGAGGAAAATGAGGATCTTACAGGTCAGGATTATGATGACCTGCTCAAGGGCTTTGGAAAACTTCCCAATGGCTTTATGGCGATAGCTCCGATCCTTATCCCGATCCTCTGCATGGCACTGGGCTCCCTTGCCAGCGCAATGCTCTGGAGCGGCAACGTGGCCATCCTAAGCAAGTTCATCGGAAGTCCCATCATCGCCCTGACAGTAGGACTTCTGTTCGGCATCATCCTGCTTGCCCAGAGCGGCAAGATGAAAGCCTTCAATGCCATGACCACTGATACCCTCAAGGTTGTCGGCCCGATCCTCTTCATCACCGCAGCCGGTGGTGTGCTTGGCAAGGTCATCAGCAGTGCAGGGTTCGTTGGATATATGAAGGAGAACGCCGCTGCCTTGAGCATGGTCGGCATCTTCTTCCCCTTCATCATCTCAGCTATCCTCAAGTCGGCCCAAGGTTCCTCTACAGTGGCTATCACCACTACAGCCGGTATCATGGGCAGCTTTGTTGACAGCGGCTCCATGATGACCGGTCTTGGCCTCACCTCCCCGATGGCGGCAGTCCTTACTGTCATGGCCATAGGAGCCGGAGCGATGACAGTCTCCCATGCAAACGACAGCTATTTCTGGGTGGTTACCAACTTTGGTGAGCTGAAGCCTGAGGATGGCTATAAGACACAAACCATGGTCACCTTGCTCATGGGTGTCGCATCTATGATTTTCATCTGGCTTATTTCCCTGTTTTTGCTGTAGAATAGAAGAGAAGCAGGAAGCGAAAGCCTCCACTATCATCATAGCAGCTTCCCCGCAAAGGGCAGCTGCTAGTATTTATAGGAGCCTACAGTGAAAAATATCCTTTTGATCCCCGATTCATTTAAAGGAACCATGAGTTCCGAAGAGATCTGCAGCATCATGGACAGAGCCATCAAGAACCATTATCCCGATGCACTGGTAAAGCAGATCCCCGTCGCCGATGGTGGAGAAGGCAGTGTTGATGCTTTCTTGCAGGCTCTGGGCGGTGAAAAGCGACTTCTGACAGTGCAAGGGCCCTTTGGCAAACCCATGGAAAGTTTCTATGGTGTGGTCAAAGGCAGTACCGCCATCATCGAGATGGCCGCCTGTGCAGGTCTTCCCCTCGTTGGGGATGAGCTCTTCCCTGATAAGACGACAACCTATGGAGTCGGACAGCTTATCCTAGCTGCAGCAAAGAGCGGATGTAAGGAGATCATCGTGGGTTTGGGCGGAAGTGCGACCAATGACGGTGGTTGTGGTTCTGCCGCTGCCTGTGGCGTCCTGTTCAAGGACGACAAGGGCAATGCTTTCATCCCTACCGGAGGGACTCTCCACAAGGTTGCCTCGATAGATTGTTCTGGCCTCGACAAGGCCTTGGATGGGGTATCCATCACTACAATGTGTGATATCGACAACCCCTTTTACGGAACGAAAGGCGCTGCCTATATCTTCGGACCACAGAAGGGTGCAGACCCTGAAATGGTGAAGACCCTCAATGCAAACTTGGAAAGCCTGGCTGGAGTAATACAACGTGATTGTAAGCTCGATGTGCAGGCGATCCCAGGATCCGGGGCCGCCGGGGGCATGGGAGGCGGCATGGCAGCCTTCTTCGGCTCTACCCTGCAGATGGGCATCGAGACCGTGCTCGATACCGTGAACTTTGACACCTTGCTAGAAACGGCCGACCTCGTGCTTACAGGCGAAGGTAAGATCGACAGCCAGTCCCTCAGGGGCAAGGTGGTCATCGGTGTTGCCAGAAGGGCAAAGATGGCCAATGTCCCTGTAGTGGCCATAGTAGGCGATATCTCTGACGATGTCGAAGGCGCCTATGATGAGGGTGTCAGTGCCATCTTCTCCATCAACCGCCTCGCCGTTGACTTCAAGATTGCCAAGACACGGGCCCATCAGGATATGGAGAAGACCGTTGACAACCTGATGCGTTTTATCAAACGCATGGGTCTATGACGCAAGACGTTTTGCTAGGAAGGCTCAAGGATATGAGTGAGCCTTCCTATGCCCAGTTCTCAGAGAAGCTCAAGGTATCCCCAAGGCCTATACTCGGCATCAGGGTACCTACCCTGACGGCCTTGGCAAAAGAACTGGTCAGGACAGAGAATAAAGCTTTTCTTGATGATTTTCTTCACTACCCCTCTGTCTGCTACGAGGAGGTCATCCTTGCCTACAAGGTGTTTGGCCTCTTGCAGATGGACATCCCTACCACCAAGCATTACCTGGAGAAGCTGTTAGCCTACAATGACAGTTGGGCAACCAATGACAGTCTCTGTTCAAGCTTCACCGCACCCAAGAAAAATAGGGCAGAGTACTGGCCACTCATTAAAGGCTATCTCACTTCACTTAACCCCTGGGACATCCGCTTCGCCACCATCGCCATGATGAGCAACTACCTAACAGATGAGTATACCCCTGAGGTGCTCACCCTCCTCAGTGCCGTGCACAGTGATCACTACTATGTGAACATGGGCCTTGCCTGGACCTTTGCCACCGCTATGGCCAAACAGAGAGAAAAGACCCTTCCCTACCTCCATAAAGGGGTACTCAAGGAAGAGGTTCGAAAGAAGGCGATACAGAAGTGCATTGAATCCTTCAGGGTAACACCCGAGGACAAAACCCTGTTGCGCTCTATGCGCTGAACACCCTCAATGCGTTCTTATACCACATGCCCTCCAGCTCACTGTTGGTGAACCCCTCTTTGGAAAGTGCATCCCAAAGCTGTTCCATACCTGAGATATCCTCAATTGCAAGCTTACCCCCGATACCATCAAAGTCAGTGCCAATGGCCAAAATATCTCGACCACCAATATTGCGCATATGTTTTGCATGCCGGACCATGTCAGCGATATGGTTCTCCTTCATATCTGAAGAGAGAAAGCCTGGATAGAAATTAAGTCCTGCTACCCCTCCAGCGTTCCCAAGGGCACACAGCATCTCGTCGCTGAGGTTCCTAGAGACTGGAGTGCAGGAGCGGCTATTGGAGTGCGAAGCGACAAAAGGTTTCTTGGCATGGGCCAAAACAGAGAAAAATCCCCCGTCACTGAGATGGGAGACATCAACAACGATGCCTAGCCTCTCCATCTCCGAGATCGCTTCAATGCCCAGGGCCTTGAGGGGCTTATCACCCATGGTATGGGGATAGCCCAAGTCATTTTCATAGTTCCAACAGAGAGTTGCCATCCTCACCCCCCAACCCTTCAGCACACTCAGGCGAGAGAGGTCCCCTTCCAGGATCTGACCCTCCTCACAGGTGAGCAGGGCAGAAGGAGTTACTGTTTGCAGAATTTCATCAGGGGTACGCACCTGTCGTATCCTATCACCATACAGTTCGAGGGAAAGAAGGAACAGGTCGTGAAGGTCACAGGCTGCCTTCCAAGGTGAGGGCGATTCTTCACTATCTACAAAGATTGCAAAGCATGAGGTGATGGCTCCCGCCTTTTCCATCCGCTCAATATCGACATGGAGGGTGTTGGAAAGAAGGTTCCCCTGCTGGGGTTCCGTATGCAAAGCGTAGAGGGTGTCACAGTGAAGATCTAACAAGGGGTACATGTTTTTTCCTTAGAAGTAGTTGCCATTATCAAATAAAAGTATTACTTTACCTTTACGATAAGAAAAATAATTTGTATAGTATATAGTATAGGAGATGAAAATGATTAAACACGTAACACAGAAGACATATGAGGCTGAAGTATTGAAAAGCTCTGTTCCTGTAGTAGTAGATTTCTGGGCAGCATGGTGTGGCCCTTGCAAGATGCAGGGAACCATCCTCGAGAACTTGGCTAAGGAAATCACTGAAGACCAAGCAAAAATCTGTAAGGTCAACGTTGACGAAGAGGGCGAACTCGCCGCTACCTTTGGCGTACAGTCCATTCCTACCCTCTTGTTCTACAAAGATGGTAAGGTTACCGACAAGGCTGTCGGCGTCCGCGATGTAAACGCTTTGAAGAAAGCTCTCGGCCTCTAAACCATACCAAAAAAATTCAGTACCCCCTGAGCCTGCAATGTACGTTGCAGGCTCAAGTTTTATGTATCTCATTACAATAAAACAGTCTAGAAGCAATAACAAGATCTTAGACAAGATGATATTACTATAAATAGAAACATTTTGGAAAAAATGCTCTTTAGATATTGACAATATGTTTCTATCTACAGTAACATAGCAAATCATAAGGAGCACCCCATGCAAAACGCAATAACCAAAGAGATCGATACAACCAATCTTCCTGACAAGGATGGCAACTTCGGAGAGTTCGGAGGCTCATACATTCCCCCTCAGCTTGAACAAGTCATGCGTGACGTCACCAAGGCTTATGAGGATATCGTGAAAGACCCTGCATTCCTAGAGGAACTGAGTGACCTGCAGATCCATTATATCGGAAGGCCTTCCCCTGTCTATTATGCAAAACGTCTCTCAGATAGTGTCGGGGGAGCCCAGATATACTTGAAGAGAGAGGATCTGAACCATACAGGGGCTCATAAGATCAACCACTGTATCGGAGAGGCTCTCCTTGCCAAGAAGATGGGCAAGAAGAAGGTCATTGCAGAGACAGGAGCAGGCCAGCATGGCGTTGCCCTTGCCACAGCCGCTGCCCTTCTTGGGCTTGAGTGTGATATCTACATGGGAAGTGTTGATATTATAAAAGAGGCTCCGAATGTAAGCCGCATGAAGGTCCTGGGTGCAAAGGTCATAGAAGTGACCCGAGGGACTCAGACTCTCAAGGATGCTGTCGATGCTGCCTTTGAGGCATACCTGGAAGATCCCATCGACCAGATCTACTGCATCGGATCCGTTGTAGGACCACACCCCTTCCCTATGATGGTGCGTGACTTCCAGTCCATCGTCGGTGTGGAAGCGAAGAAACAGTTCAAGGATATGACAGGTAAACTCCCTGATGCCATAGTAGCCTGTGTAGGCGGTGGTTCGAACGCCATGGGCATCTTCAGTGCCTTCCTCTTTGACAAGGAGGTTGACCTCTATGGGGTGGAACCAGCTGGAAAGGGACTCGATACACCAGACAATGCTGCAACGCTCACCCTTGGCAAGGTAGGAATCCTGCACGGCTTCAAGAGCTACCTCCTGCAGGACGAAAGTGGAGAAGCCCTTCCTGTCTACTCGATCGCAAGTGGTCTGGACTATCCAGGGGTTGGGCCCCAGCACAGCTACCTCAAGACCATTGGGCGAGTAAACTACCAGAGCGCTACAGACCGCGAAGCTGTGGAAGCTTTCTACGGCCTGAGCCGTATGGAAGGTATCATCCCAGCCTTGGAATCAGCTCATGCTGTTGCCTATGCGATCAAGCTGGCTCAGACCCTGCCCAAGGATAGCAAGATTCTGGTGAACCTCTCAGGACGTGGAGACAAGGATATCGACTATGTCATGGAGAACTACCCTCTGGTTGATTATGAGCCACAGGAGCAGGAGAATGCCTTTGATGAGTTCCTGACCCATATCAAGGGGTAGTAAGAAACAAGGGTCCAACAAGATCAACAGGGTATCCTAAACTATAGGCAGGATAGACTAGAGAAGAACAAGTGATAATTCACTGCAAAAGAGGCTGTCACCCTAGTCTGAAGATTTCAGACTGGGGTGACAGCCTCTATTCTATTTGTCTAAACAATAAAGAGATTCCATCAACCTTGAATTGAAAAAACCTTATCATTGATTTGATCTGTGAGATTGCAATGACCCTGGAAATGATGACCATATGGGTTATATTGATGTTGCAAAGGACGCGAATTGCCCAAACCAATCATAGTAATTGAAAGGTACTAATCCTTCTCCGGTATAAACCCTTGTAAAACTATTCGCATTTCATCTTCCATCTTTCTTCTTTTGGCGTACGCAAGAACCGTTTTACTATTTACAACATACGTTGAGAATATATCATCCAATAAAGCTTCAATATCATCATCGCCGATAAACTCTTTGAGCAGTTCATTTGCAAATATGTCTACAAGGAGCTTCTCAATACGAATATCATACGAATCCTTTTGTATCGGTGCTTGTGTTATAAGGTTAGAAACTATGATGGTTGCATCAGAAGCGTACAAATAGTAATCATCTAAGCTTGGTTTCAGAAGGATTGTGGTCTGTATATTCTCTTGCAGTGCGATGAATACATTACGCATGTAGTATTTTTCAACCTCAACAAACAGTACATTCCGCGAGATCAGATGATTCACCCATTCATTGAGAATAGTTGACTCGAAAACAACAGCCTTAATAGCAGGAAACATGGTCGTAAGAATATCAATTACTTGTTTTTTAGTTTTGCTTCCTGGTGTAGGTGCATAAGGCTTTACCCTGCCAATTCTGAAGAACTCTGAATCTACCTTTGTGATCACTCCATCATGAACCAACCTATACAGTGCCCACCGTATCGATGAATCCTTATAATCAGGTTTATCCTTTTTGATCAACTCAACCAGAGATTCCCTAGAAATCCCTGTATGTTCCTTATGTGTTTGCAGTTCCTTTTCAATGGACATCGCCTCTCCTTCTCAGAAATAAGTATATCTCATTAGCAGGATAATATAATGTATTTTCCCACTATTTAACAATAGTGGGAAAATGCGTGATAAACGGTAATCTCATAAATTCTATAGGGACAAAAAGACAAGGAGTCAGTGAACCCTCAGCAAGAAAAAGAGAGTTAGCATATCATCTTGCTGTTTTGTCACCACTTTTACTTGATAAAAGAGAAAAGTTAATATATAAGTTAACAAAGAGGCGTCGATGGCTAACACAGAAATCAAAAACCAAACTTGTTATACCCTCCTTTTTACAGGAGCACTTAACCAAATTCAGGTATTTCTGTGTGGAGACAAGAATCAAAGGACATAGGTATATAAGTTTTTTGATGACCTTAGTCAGAATGAAATAAATAATTTGATTTCTGACTTTGCCTATATTGATCAATTTTTCCCTGCTTGTTCTCATGCAAAGAAGTTCAAACATCTCGCCGATGATTTATGGTCAATCAAAGAAGGTCAGATTAGAATTGCTTGCTTTTGGTGTAGGAAAAAGTTGATAGCAGTATATGGGGTTAAGAAAAAAGATCCTTCTTGGAGAAAACAGGATCTTGATAATGCTACAAGGCAATACCGCTTATGCAAAAAAGATTCAATTTAGCTCAAGGAGATGCAAATGGAAATGAACGGCATTGAAAAATTCACAAAAACTGCTCAAAATTATATGGAGAACCCTACAATCAGGAAAAAAATGTGGCGGAATGAGGTCTCCAGAATAATTTTACAAGCAATGGAGAAAAAGAACGTTACCAAAGCAGACCTTGCCAGAAAATTAGGAACATCTCCGTCCAATGTTACACAAATTTTGAATGGGCATAGAAATCTTACTATTGATACAATTTGCGATATTGCAATGGCTCTGGACATGATGAGCAGTATGGATTTTGTTGAAAAAGTATCTAGTAAGAGTGTTTCTTACGTGGCTGAAATCACTAAGCCATATGCTGAATCTCTTGGAAAAAACTCCTAGCACAAAGAAATAATTCTATGCTAACCCCCTAAAGTGCAGAAACATAGAATTAGCTATACATTTCTAATCTTACTTGCTCTATCGATACCTACAGACTTACCTGCATCCCCACACTCGGCCCTATCATAAGAGTCGGTGCATTCTCCTTGTCCTTGAACATAAGATGGGTCAGGTAGGGTCCTGCAAAACCCAAGATACTCCCTATCGCAGCACCTGCCAGCACATCAGTGACAAAGTGATTGCCACTTGCCACGCGAAGGATTGCTGTAGTCGCAGCAAGGGCCCATGTGGTGGCTGTGACTGCCGTCTTGTAGGGGGAGTCCGGATACTTGAGGGAGAAAACTGTCTGGGTAAAGGCAGCCGAGCTGAAAGCCATCAGGGTATGACCAGAGGGGAATGACTGGTAAAAATCAGAAGTATTTGAAGGTTGTAAAGTATCATTACCAGAAAGCAGATACGGTCTTTGTCGTGAAATGGTGTTTTTCAGAACTGTCCTTACCGCATAGGAAGCTAGTAGTGTAGTTCCATAGGTTAGGCCCACCTCCACCCAGTCTGAAGAGGGTGCGGCAAATAGGAATGTAGCAGGGGCTACCATGGTTAAAGCAGAGGTAATGTCACTGGCAAGGGAGATGTTTTCGTTGTAGGTATAGATGAACTGTTCATCAAACCAGTTTTCAGCCATAAGAGGGGACAATACAAAAAGTAGTAAGGTGAGTAGGAGTATTGGGCTTCCTAGATTTCGGCTCTGTTTCATATGCTGTTCTCCCTTTTCTGTTATGCCAGTGTATAAGGGAACCCTGCTTTGCTCTAGTCTTCCATCCGCTCAAATGCAAAGCGAAGCTCGCTTCTGGTAAAGCCCCGACTGAGCAGCTTCTCCTTGGCCATTTCACCTTCATACTTGCGTATGGCTACTGTATAAGCCTTGCTGACAGCTTCTACAAGGTTTTCTTCAGTAAAGGCTTCCTCTAGGGATCGCTCAGCATCTTCTCGATTTACACCCTTTGCCATCAACCTCTGCCTAAGGAGGATTTTTCCTTCGGGGTTCTTGCGCTGTCTGCTGAGGATGTACGACTGGGCATAACGATACTCACTGAGAAGGTTCTGCTCGATGAGCGTCTCTAGTGTTGTGTCTATCTGGATCTGGGTGTAGTTCTTCTTGAGCAGCTTCTGCTTCAGCTCAAGGGATGTGTGCTCTCGCCTGGCGAGATACTCTAGGGCCTGTTCGCGGCAGTTGAGCGTGAGTTGCTCGTTTATTAGATCATATACAAGATCTTCAGCGATTGGTTCGCTCAGGGGCAGGTCTTTAGAGAGAAAAACCCTCGCTGAGATAAAAAAAGGGGGAAGCCCCTCTTGAAGGATAAAATATCCCTCGCCGGAGGCTTTCCGCTCGATCGTTGCAAACACAGTTTAGCGCTTTGAGAACTGGAACTTGGCTCTTGCACCGGGCTGTCCGTATTTCTTACGTTCAACCATGCGGGAGTCACGAGTCATGAACCCATTGGTATGCAGCACAGGACGGTAAGCTTCATCATGGGCGACCAGAGATCTGGAAATACCATGACGGATAGCGCCTGCCTGACCTGAAGGACCACCACCAACTACGTTGACGAGTATGTCGAACTTGGTAACAGTATCAGTAACCTGAAGAGGCTGCTTGACGATGAAGGTCAGCATTGGGCTACCGAAGTATGCATCAACGTCCCTTCCATTAACAATGATCTTGCCTTCACCCTCTCTGAGGTAGACACGAGCGATGGAAGTCTTACGACGACCTACGCCATGACCAAGATCTACAATTTTCTTCACTTCTTTCTTTGCCATATTTCGTTCCTACCTTAGATTTCAACCGTTATAGGCTGTTGAGCTTCCTGCGGGTGCTTGGCACCAGCATACACTTTCATGTGGGTGAACAACTTGCGTCCTAATGGTCCGCGGGGGAGCATTCCCCTGACTGCATGTTCCATGGGGAACTCAGGCTTACGCTTGATCATGTCAGCATAGTTGGTTGCGCGAAGGCCACCGGGATAACCGGAGTGATGGTAGTACATCTTGTCTTCGTACTTGTTACCGGTAAGGGCTGCTTTTTCAGCATTGATGATAATCACGAAATCACCCATGTCCTGGTGAGGGACATATTCGGGCTTGTTCTTCCCACGGAGGATACGTGCTGCGGCAACAGCTACTCTGCCGAGTTCCTTTCCCTCCGCATCTATCAGATACCATTTCTTCTGAACTGTCAGCGGTTTAATAAAAATAGTTTTCATCTATTCATCCTGTTCTGCAAGAATCGTGCCTTGCTGTAGTGTTTTGGTTCATGGACAATACAAAGCATATTTCCACACACAAGGGCTCCTGTCAAGCAACGCTCAACTAACAGCCGATGGAAAACGCCATACCGCCATCTGTCTACCCATTGGATAGTGCATACTGCTTTGCCAGCTTCAGGAATAAGGCGATATCTCCCTTGGAGTATACTCCGGGGGTGATAAACGGTATATCCGCTGAAGGAGGGAGGACAACCTTGAGGCGTAATGCCTCTTGGGCGAACTCCCTGTAGCGCGAAGAAGAGAGGTGCGTAATTCCGTACGGACCTCGCGTCTCAAACAACCCAGCAAGTGGATTGTCCCTGCGCTTGGCAACTGCTTCTTCCGACTCAAGGCTCCGTATCAGTATCGCTACCGTCTTGATGAGCAAATCAAGTAACAGCGGTGAAACAGGGTCTGAAGGTGGCAGTTCATCTGCCAGTGCTTGTTCCTTGATGCATACGACCTGAGGTATGAAACTCCCTGGGAAAGGTAGGATAGGGAAGAGCAGTTTGGAATCTGCTCCGCCGACCTCTAGGTACGGACGCCAAAAGGACACTGGATGGTGATCTGCTGGAGGTGAACATGCAGGGTCGTAGATTGCATCTGACGAAACCTTCATAGCCACCTGTCGGACCATTTGGGCATCGGCATATAGCCGAAAATCCGCATAGTCTGGAAACAGTCTAGCCAGTAACTTTTCGAGCCTTCCTTCAAATACCGAAGGGTATTCGCTGATCAAGCCCCGGTTTGCAGTGTTTTTTAAGGAACGCTGCAACATGTCGGGTCGATGACCTAGGATGGCTCTGCCATGGTTTTGAAAAAAATCTATATATCGAAGCCCATAACGGTCATATAAATAGAACGACTGAGCACGGACAACGATAGGCATTGTATAGTGTTCGTCGGCACCATGTCTAGTATCTTTCAAAGGGGCGTGCATATCATTCACCCCCTATTTTCTCAAGTTGGGCAAATTTACTGATGAAAGTAGCCTTGCTTCCCCCTACAAACGTCACATCGATGACTTCGCGGTCTCCACTTTTCTTCAAGTTCACCACTTCCCCTTCACCGTACTTGTCGCTATAGACCTTTTGCCCAAGAGGAAACAGGCTTACCCCATCCTCTTCTGAGTGACGCTCTTCCATAGTGAACGTCTTGGCACTGGAGCCAAAACCCTTTTGGATAAGGGCTCCTGCAGAACTACCCCACCCATTACTATTCAGGGTTTCCGACGAACCTTGAGCCTTTGCCCGTTTCTCACCAAGACTGCCGAAACCACGATAGGGCCCGCCCTCGGTAAGGGCATCCAACGTGCCGGGACGAATCCCGTCCACAGCCACCTGATGGGTAGGAATCTCATCGATAAAACGGCTGGGGTGCTGAAAACTGGTCTTTCCCCAAATCTTCCTTGTCTTTGCACACATGAGGTAGAGTTGCTTGCGTGCCCGGGTTACTGCAACATAGAAGATTCTTCTCTCTTCCTCAATGTCGTCGTCACTCTCCTTGGATCGACCGGGGAAAAGCTCCTCCTCCAAGCCAGCGACAAACACCCGGTCAAACTCAAGGCCCTTGGTGTTGTGCATGGTGATGAGGGTCACCCCCTTCTTGTCCCTGGGGTCTTCCCTTCCCAACGTGGTTGGGTCGAGGCAGAGCTGCTCGAGGAAGAGCAACAGGCCATCACGGGAGGAGTCATAGGAGGCAAGGGCGTTTACCAGAGCCTCTAGGTTATCGACTTTGCCGGTGCTGTTCTGACTGTCTATCTTCTGGTAGAGCTCGAACAAGCCGGACTCCCTGATCATGAAGTTGACACAGTCGACCAGCTCTTCGCTGTCCATCATGCGGTTTGCATGCTTGTAAAGTTCCAAGAATGCAGTAGCACCATTTCTAGCCTTGTTGGCTAGATTGCCCGATCGTATTGCAAGCTCGAGCATGCGGAAGATGTCACCCTCTGCCTGGAGGGAGTAGGAAAGGATGGTTTCAAGGCTGCTGGCACCGATGCCTCGGGTAGGCTTGTTTATCATCCGCTTGAAGTTCACCTCATCCTTACTATTGGTAAGCAGGAACAGGAGGGCCAAGGCATCCTTTATCTCCTCGCGGTCATAGAACTGCAATGCTCCCACTACCTTATAAGGTACGCGCATCCGCTTGAAGGTAGTTTCAAAAGCCACAGACTGGGCATTGGTCCTGTATAGGACTGCACTGCCATCATAGTTCTTATCCAGTTGTACGATCCGCCCTACACGCTGGGCTTCATCGAGCTCGTCCTGCACATACATCAGGTTGGGCTTTGAGCCCTTGGTGTTGGCAGTCCAGAGCTTTTTGTCATGACGGCCCTTGTTATTTTTGATCACCGTATTGGCTATATCGAGGATGCTCTGGGTAGAGCGGTAGTTCTGTTCCAGCTTGACCGTCTTCGCCCCTGGAAATATCTCAGGGAAGGAGAGGATGTTCTGCACCTCTGCCCCGCGGAAACGGTAGATGCTCTGGTCATCATCACCGACAACACAGATAAAGCAAGAGGGACCGACCAGACGCTTGAGCAGTTCAAACTGCGCAATGTTGGAGTCCTGGTACTCATCTACCAGGATGACCTGGAATCGGTTGTGCATCCAAGACTGGACAGAGCTCTTGGCATCGAGCAACTCGATGCTACGCCCGATGAGGTCTGCAAAGTCCACATTTCCCACCCTATGCATCTTGTCCTCATACGCTTCAAACATACGGGGAAAGGTAGCATCGGCCTTCAGGGAAGATAGGTCGTCCTTACAGGTAAGGCCACGGTCCTTGGCATAGGAGATCTTGCGCATGACAGGGTCGAGTTCCTTTTTCTTGAAATCAGGGTAGCAGGATGAGAGCAGGGAGAGCGAATCGTCATCATCATAGATGGTGAAGTTGGACCCTAGTCCTATCTCCGAGCCAAACCTTCTCAAAAACCACGCCCCGAAGGAGTGGAAGGTGCGTATGGTGACGTCACTGGATGCCTTCTCATCGTCAAGCATCTCGACCACCCGCGCTCGCATCTCTGAGGCTGCCCTGTTGGTAAAGGTGACTGCAAGTATTTTATAGGCGGGTATCCCCAGCTTTTCGATGCAGTAGGCGATCTTGGTGGTGATGACACGGGTCTTTCCAGAACCGGCACCGGCAAGTACAAGCAGGGGAGCGCTGTTTTCTAGTACTGCCTCCATCTGGTCTTTATTCAACTCTGCGAGCAATGTATCAATATCAGCCATCAGTACGCTCCACCATGACAGCTTCAAGGTCTATGCCCTTCACCGCTCGGATTCCACACTTCACCACAGAGCCAGGGACTAGGTTGTGCCCCATGACTACCGTAAGTCCATCGACCTCAGGGGCTTGGGAATAGATTCTTCCTATCGCCAGGTCCTCTTGCTCTATCTTCTCTTCTATCAAAACGTCGTACTCCTTGCCCACAAACTGCTGCAGGCGGGCTTCTGTGATGCCCTGCTGCAGTGCTTCAAGCTTCTTCTGAAAAGCTGCCGCTGCCTTATGCGCCTTGGCATGTTCTTTTTGGTTTCTCAGGTCGTAGGCCTTTGTGCCCTCCTCCCTACTATAGAGGAAGGAACCCATCCAGTCGAGTTGGGCTTTTTCGATGAAATCCAACAGTTCTACAAAAGCATCCTCATCCTCTCCTGGATAGCCAAGCAGGATGGTTGAACGCACTACAGCCCCTGGAACAGTAGATCTGATGGATTCGATCAGGGAGAGATAGCTCTCCTTTGTCCCGGTCCTGCCCATGCTTCTCAGTATTGGAATCGAGGCATGCTGGAAAGGGATGTCAAAATAGGGAAGCACTTTGGGATTGTCCACTATAAAGCGGGGCAGTTCAGATGGAAATGCATCAGGATGAATATACAGAAGGCGCACCCTAAAGTCCCCTTCCAGGGCAACAAGGCGGGCGAGCAGGTCCATGAACTTGCTCGAGCCGTCATCGGTATCCGTTCCGTAGGCGGCAAGGTCCTGTGCTATGAGGTTCAGCTCCCTGACCCCCTCCCCTATAAGATGCTTGGCATCCTTGAGGATCATATCCATAGGACGGGAACGCAGGTTGCCACGGATAAGGGGTATGGCACAGTAGGCACAACGGTGGTTGCACCCCTCGCTGATCTTCAAATACGCGCTTCCGGGGAAGTTGAGCAGCTCGTTGCGCTCGTAGACCTCATCCTGTACGGGAGGATAGGCATAGGTCTTCACTACCCTTTCTCCCTTTACCACCCGATCGACAACTTCGGCAATCTTTGAAAGGTCGCGATTGCCAAAGATTGCAGAGGCCTCTGCAAGTTCGCCAGAGAGCTCATCAGCATAGCGTTCGGCCATACAGCCGGTAAACAAGATCTTTGCTTCGGGGTTGGTCTGATGGAGCGAAAAAAAGGATTCGATGGACTGCGCGCGCGCAATTTCAATGAATCCACAGGTATTTACCAGTATGACATCGGCTTCTAGGGGGTCGTCAGTTCGCATATAATCGTCTTCTGCAAGAATTTTCAGCATGGTCTCGGCATCAACTTGATTCTTCGAACAGCCAAGGTTCTCCAGATATAGTTTTTTCATTAGTTCTTTCTCCTGCGGCATAAAGCCTGACTTGTACAATACCATAGATTGGACAGGTAATAATACACTTCAACAGGTATCCGTGCATATTGACAAAAGGTAGCCATACTGTATAAATAAAACAGTTGAAATCCAATTTAACTGTATTCAACATATGCTATTAGTACTTTTTTCTTCTTCCTATTTTGTATAAGCCTACCCATTCTTGCATATTTAAAGAAGTTGGTATAGTATCAGAAATACTGTATGACAAATGGCAGACGCCCATTCTCCATGCAATCCAATCTCACAAGAGGAAGCGAATGACTAAATATATCGTAAATCGACTTTTAGGGATAATTCCTACGCTATTGATCATCGTCACGCTAAGCTTCTTTATTGTCCGTGTTGCCCCAGGAGGGCCGTTCGCTAGTGAACGAAACCTCCCAGAAGTGGTCAAGCGTAACATTGAAGCTAAGTACCACCTGGATGAACCCCTTATCCAACAGTACGGAAGGTACATGTTTGATATCCTACGTGGCGATCTGGGACCTTCCTACAAGTATAAGGACTACGATGTCAATTACTACATCTTCAACAGTCTTCCAATATCCATAGTCCTCGGACTGTGTGCGATGGCTCTGGCCCTGACGTTTGGCATATTGGCAGGCATCATTGCCGCCGTTAAACAGAACACGTGGATTGATTACCTTAGTATGGGAGTGGCGGTAATAGGGATATCAGTTCCGCTGTTTGTCATAGCACCGGTACTCCAGCTGATATTTGCCATGAAACTCAACTGGCTACCCACCAGCGGTTGGTACACCACCGGGGAGGGGTACCTGACTATCATCCTCCCTGCAGTCTCGCTTTCCTTTGCGTATTTTGCAAATATTGCCCGTCTGACCCGTTCTTCCATGCTGGAAACACTACGTAGTGACTACATCCGCACAGCCAAGGCGAAAGGGATGAAAAACTCCACTATCATCTTCAAACATGCCATGAAAGGCGCAATGCTTCCGGTCGTCAGCTATTTGGGACCTGCCTTTGCAGGTATCATCACCGGCTCAATCGTAGTAGAACAGATCTTCCGAGTCCCAGGCTTAGGTAAATTCTTCGTACAGAGTTCCTTTAACCGGGACTACACCCTGATAGTCGGTGTCGTCATTGTGTATTCGATCATCCTGGTGATAATGAACTTTGTCGTAGATGTCGTGTACGCACAACTTGACCCCCGAATCACCTACAAATAGGAGTGACCTCATGTTAAAGAAAATTCAACCGAAAGAGGCACCCCTCAACCAATTCAATCAGATAGTTGCTGGAAACAGCCTTACTAAAGATGCCTGGAGACGACTAAAAAAGAACAAGATGGCAGTACTGGGTATGATTGTTGTAATCGTATACTCCCTGCTTGCAGCCTTTGCCACGTTCCTTCCCATCTACGCGTATGACGAGATCATCCTCGATCACCAGCACCTCAGGCCAACCTGGAACAAGACAGCTGGAGATTTGATGATGGAGACCAAGCTGGAAGACCTGTATTTCAAGGCATGGAGAAGTGGGAGCCTTGTGGTAACTGAAGCACAGTCTGCACAGATCAAGACGTGGATTACCGACAACGAAAGCAACAAGGTCTGGAATTTCTGCTTAATTGAGGGTGAAAGACAGAAAGCAGCAGGCACCTTCACGTTCAGTGATGCGGATATCCGCACCATCGAACGGTTACAAAAAAGCATCGACACTGAATTCCTCATCTCTGTTCAAAAGATTTACTGGAAGGATTTGGAAACAGGCAAGACTCAGAATCTTGCAAGGATGTCCTATGAAAAAATTCTTCCTGTCTATGCAGCCATAATCAATATGGATATTCCCACCATCGAAGCACAAGTTCTCCAAGATATGCGTGCCCAGGTGATGAACACCATCAAGGGCAGCAACCCTGGACTGAGTGAGGAGGAGTACCAATCTTCCTTGGAGATGGAGATGATGAGCCGAGGAGCAAAGGGTCTCGCCGCCACTGGCAAGACCAACCTCTTGGGCAAGATCAAGACAACCATCACCAGAAGCTCCGAGAGAACCCTCAAGCAAGAGATTAAGGATGGAACGGTAAACTTCCCCATCGACAAAACTGTCACCATCAACGAGAACCTCAAAGCTGAGATTGAGGCTACAAAGAAACATAACCGCCACTACCTTATGGGTACAGACTACAGTGGAAGGGATATGCTGAGCCGCATCATCTATGGAGGGCAGGTCTCCATCATGATTGGTCTGATAGGAACGCTCACCAGTGTGTTCATCGGTATTTTCGTAGGTGCTCTTGCTGGCTATCTGGGCGGGAAAGTAGACTTTTTCCTCATGCGCTTGGTCGATATCATGTACGGCTTGCCCTACATGTTGCTGGTCATCATCTTCATGGCCATTTTCGGCAGAAGTATCATGAACCTCTTTGTCGCCCTAGCAATGGTAAGCTGGCTTACCGTTGCACGTATGGTACGCGGGCAGATCATGAGCCTGAAAAACAGTGAGTTCGTAGAGGCCGCACGAAGTATGGGCGCATCTACAGGAAGAATTGTTTTCCGCCATATGGTACCCAACTCCCTTTCGGTCATCATCGTCTACTCAACGTTGAGGGTTCCGGCCTTCATCATGATGGAATCTTTCCTCTCCTTCCTTGGTCTTGGTGTCCAGGCGCCATATGCCTCCTGGGGTTCCCTTGTAGGGGATGCGGTAAACGGCATGACCCTCTACCCTTGGAAGCTGATATTCCCCGCCGTAGCGATGACCATATTCCTCTTTGCCATGAACTTTTTTGGTGATGGGCTCAGAGATGCTTTCGATCCGCAAAGCAAGAACCAACTGTAGGAGGACGAAGAATGAGTTTGAAACCTAATGCAAAAGCAGTCCTCGAAGTTAAGGACTTGCAAACATATTTTAAGACTGACGCCGGCATTGTAAAAGCTGTCGACGGTGTGTCGTTTATTGTACATGAAGGGGAAACCCTGGGAATCGTAGGGGAGTCTGGCAGTGGCAAGAGTGTCACCAACCTCTCCATTATGCGCCTCATCCCCTCCCCTCCAGGCAAGATTGTCGGCGGTGAGGTCCTCTTTGAAGGAAAGGACATCCTCAAGATGAGCGAATCTGAGATGCGCGATATCCGTGGGGATAAGATCTCCATGATCTTCCAAGACCCCATGACCAGCCTCAACCCTTTTTTGAAGATATCCACCCAGATGATTGAAACCATCAGGTTGCATAACCCGGAGATGGGTAAAAAGGAAGCCCTTGATCGCTCGATTGCGATGCTCAAGCTTGTTGGTATCCCTTCTCCTGAGAAGAGAATCAACAGCTATCCCCACCAGTTCTCCGGTGGAATGCGCCAGCGTGTCATGATAGGCCAGGCCCTCTCGTGTGATGCCCAGGTGTTGCTCGCAGATGAGCCAACCACAGCTTTGGATGTCACCATCCAGGCCCAGATACTGGAGCTTATCTCAAAGATCAACGCCGAGATGGGCACAGCTGTCATCTTGGTAACCCATGACTTGGGAGTAGTGGCAGGCATGTGCGACAAGGTTTGCGTCATGTATGCAGGTCGTATTGTTGAGACTGCCCTGACCGATGACCTCTATGCAAAGCCCTCCCACCCATACACTGAAGGCCTTATCAAGAGTGTTCCCAGAATGGACACGGCAAACAAGGACAAACGGTTGTTCTCCATTGAAGGACAGCCACCGAACGTCATCGACCTCCCACCCTGCTGCCCCTTCCATCCAAGATGCCACAAGGCTATGGAAGTCTGTGAGCATGCCTATCCACCACAGAAGGATTTGGGCAATCATCATGAGGTAGCTTGTTGGCTATACCTGGATGAAAAGACCAAAAGCAAGGCATTGCAGGATGCCAAACAACAGGAGAAGGCATAATGGCCACTACTAAAAAGCCCCTTTTGGAAGTAAGGGATCTAAAACAACACTTCCCCATCTCGACAGGCAGTATCTTCAACAGAGAAGTGGGAGCCATTCGTGCTGTCGATGGAATTTCCTTTGACATATACCCCGGGGAGACCCTGGGAATTGTAGGTGAGTCCGGCTGCGGAAAATCCACAACCGTGCGTTCCATTGCCCAGCTGCACAAACCGACCAGCGGCAGTGTGATCTTCAACGGAATTGATATGGTGAAGGCTGATACCCGTGCAATGCTTAAGGCAAGGCAGGACATGCAGTTGATCTTTCAGGATCCGTATGCCTCCCTCGACCCCCGCATGACAGTGCGTTCTATCATTGCAGAGCCCATGGTCATCTACAACAACCGCAAACTGTTGCCAGTGCCTATGACTTCAAACGAGATGGAAGTCAGGGTTGAGGACCTCATGGAACGTGTAGGGCTGAACAAGGCATTCAAAAACAGATATCCCCATGAATTCAGTGGTGGCCAGCGTCAGAGAATCGGCATTGCCCGAGCTCTTGCCCTCAACCCCAAGATAATCCTTGCAGATGAGCCGGTATCGGCATTGGACGTCTCGATCCAGGCACAGATACTGAACTTGCTTGGAGATCTGCAGAAGGAGTTCGGTCTTACCTATCTCTTCATCGCACACGACCTTGCAGTAATACAGCATATCAGCACGAGAATCGCAGTCATGTATCTGGGTAAGTTAGTGGAAGTGTCCGATGCTACCCAGCTCTATGATACTCCCAAACACCCCTATACTGTTGCCCTGCTCTCTGCAGCCCCTATTCCTGATCCAAAAATTGAGCGTGAAAGAAAGAGGATTATCCTCACCGGTGATGTACCTTCCCCTGATACAGAAAGGTTCGGCTGTTACTTCTATGACCGCTGTCCCAAGAAGATGCCTTGGTGTTCGTGCCACATCCCCCCGATGTTTGACATCACTGACAAGCATCAGGTTGCCTGTTGGCTCTACAACAAGACTGATGTCAGCAAGATCAGCATGGAAGATGCCAAAGCAGATGCTGCAAAGCACACCGTAGAGGTCAAGCCCAAGAAGGTGAAGATCAAGAAATAACTGATCTGGCAATACAACTAAAACGATAAGGACATACTGCAAAGAGTGTCCTTGTTATATGCCATCACAAGAAATGAAATAATCCCAGTATATATCTGGGATACAAACCATTGTAGCCCTATGTTACTCAGGATCCCTCAGCCCAACCTGCAGATCCATATCCCGGGGCCTGTCGACATATAAAGAGAGTCCACTGACAGATGCGATTGCCTGGATTGCAGACTCTGTCCTGCCCCCTGATGTCTTTTCGGGGATGATCTCAATGTCGCGTGCACTCTCATCTTTCAAGCTGAGGGTAAACACCACCATAGCCCTGAATCTTCTTTTGTTGGTCTTGGCATCCTTGTCAGTTGATCCACGGACAAAGTGCTCCAGACGGAGGTGGGAGACCTCGCTGAAAGGGATGGTCTCTCGCTTGCCAAAAAATCCGACCCCATAAAAGCTACGCACTTCGCCCCTCTCTGTGTCAAAAGTCCAACTGTCTCGAAAGAGGGCACCTGTCAAGGAAAAAAAGAACAGCAGGACAAGATGCCACATGGAAAGGAGAGAGACCCCTTCGCCTGCATTCATGGTCAAGCCCCAGAGCAAAAAGAGGGTAAAGGCCCAGCAGGACAGGGTAAATGTCAAGCTGACCGTATAGGAAATGCCTCCCCTTGTTTTCTTAGTAGCATGTCGTACCATCTGTATTCCTCCAGTTCCTTCTGCCAAATATACCTAAAAAGAGCATATGGGTCATCCCAAACTGCACCGTTTTATCGAAGGGATGATGCAAAACAGGGGTAAGAGCGTATATTTAACCTTTAAGTGGCAAATTGCTGAATGAACGCATTTGCCTTTTCTCTTGATTCGTGGTTTAATGTATACTATCCTAAGTTGAATGTTAACGCTTAGAATTTACAAGGAGATATATCTATGAAGAAATTTCTGGCTATTATGCTTTGCGTAGTGCTTGTCAGTGCTGTTTTCATTTCTTGCGGAAAGAAAGAAGAAGCACCCACGCCTGCTGCAACTGTTGCCCCAGCGGCTCCCGCTGCCAAACCTGCAGCCCCTGCTGCTCCTGTTGCTGTTCCTGATGCTGTCACACCAGCACCAGTTGCCAAGGATGAACTTGTGTTCCGCGTCTCAAACGGTGCCGAGCCAGAATCTTTGGATCCAGCTCTCATCCAGGGCGTGCCTGAGCACAGAATCTTCGAGACCATCTTTGAGGGTCTGGTAGCAATTGATCCTGAAACAGCTCTCGCCATCCCAGGCGTTGCAGAAAGCTGGACCATCAGCGATGACATGACTCAGTATACCTTCAAGCTCCGTAAGGAAGCTGTATGGTCCGATGGCAAAGCCATTACCGCTGACGATGTTGTCTACTCATGGTTGAGAATTCTTGATCCAGCAACTGCAGGACCCTATGCATGGTTCCCTTGCATGTTCCTCGCTGGTGCACAAGAGTTCAACGACGGTACTGCAGGACCTGAGACTGTTGGAATCCGCGCCCTTGATGACCAGACATTCCAGATGGACCTCATCGGGCCCCTTCCATACACTCTTGACGCCCTTACCCACTACTCGTTTGCTATCGTTCCCAAGCACACCATCGAAGAATTTGGTGCTACATGGACCGATCCTGCTAACTTTGTTGGTAACGGACCTTTCGTGCTGACCGACCGTGTTGCACAGACCTCTATCACTGCTGTAAAGAATCCAACCTACTGGGACAAGGGCAACGTAGCCTTGGACAAGGTCATTTTCTACTCTTCCGATAGTGATACAACCAACTACAACATGTACCTCAATGGTGAACTCGACTGGGCAACCAACGTACCACCAGATCAGCTCAAGGCTGCAGAGATGCGTGATGATTTCCAGAAAGCACCTCAGCTTGCCACCTACTACTATATCTTCCAGACCGAGGTAGCTCCTGTTAACAACGTACTGGTCAGAAAGGCTCTTGCTCTAGCAGTTGACCGCACTGCCCTTGTTGAAGGCGTGACCAAGGGTGGACAGCTTCCTGCATGGGGTATTGTAACTCCAATGACTGGCTACGAAGCACTTCCTTTCCCCTTTGAGAATCATGATGATGCAATTGCTGCAGCTCAGAAGTTGCTTTCCGACGCTGGATATCCAAACGGCGCTGGTTTTCCCACCCTCAACATCCTGTACAACACCAATGAAGGGCACAAGCAGGCTGCTGAGTTCATTCAGCAGGAGTGGAAAAACAATCTAGGGATCAACGTATCACTTGAGAACCAGGAGTGGCAGACATACCTCTCTAACAGAAACCAGGGTAACTTCGTTGTTGCACGTGCTGGCTGGGTAGGCGACTACACTGACCCCAACACCTTCCTGGATATGTTCCTCACCGGTGGTGGTATGAACGGCGGCAGATACTCCAACGAGATCTATGACCTCTTGATCAATGAATCTGCAAGAATGGAAGCTGGCGCAGACCGCATGGGCGTCCTCAGGACTGCAGAAGACATCATGATCAACCAGGATCAGGGTATCATGCCCTTGTACTACTATGTAACCAAGAACATGATTGACACAAACAAGTGGGGTGGCTGGTTCAACAACACCCGTGACTACCATCCAATCAAGGATATCTACCTCAAATAGTAGATTAGCTAATCAGTTTATCAGGTCCCCGAGCTATCTCGGGGACCTTTTTTGTAGACTGAACTTCATAACTTGGCTATAGTTGACCCGATACCAAACAGGAGAGAATGCTATGAAACGATATGACCTCAGAAGCGATACCATCACCAAACCTACCGACGGAATGAGAAAGGCAATGTACCAAGCCGAAGTTGGAGATGATGTATATAGGGAAGACCCGACCACTACGAGGCTCGAAGAGCTTGCTGCCCACCTCAGTGGAAAAGAGAAGGCCCTCTTCATATCTTCCGGGTCCATGGGTAACCTCATATCCCTCTACCTCAATGGCGGAAGGTCCAACGAGGTCCTCACCTCCATGAACAGCCATATCCTCCATCATGAGATAGGCTCTGTTGCATCCATTGCAGGAGTCCTTCCCATCGCCATCGAAGCCCCAAGAGGGATTCTTTCTGCAGTTAACCTCCAAGGTAAGGTAAAGAGTGGCGCTTACGACATGGCCACCACTACCCTAGTTGAGGTGGAGAATACCATCGGTGGCTACTGCTACCCCCTGGAAAATCTCGAAGGTATCAGAGACTTTGCCGACACCCATGGCCTTAAGGTCCATATGGACGGAGCGAGAATCTTCAATGCCCAGCAGGCGATGGGCATCCCTGTGAAGACCTATGCAAAGTATGCGGACACCCTCACCTTCTGCCTCTCCAAGGGCCTGGGCTGTCCTGTGGGAAGTCTGCTTTGTGGGTCTGAAGAGTTCATCAACAAGGCCCTGACTGTCAGGAAAATCTTGGGTGGTGGAATGAGACAGACAGGTATCCTCTCTGCTGCCGGCCTTTATGCTTTGGAGCACCACGTCGAGCGCCTCAATGACGATCACCGGCGGGCAAAAACCATTGCAAAAGCTCTGCAAGAGTGCAAATGGGCTCAAGTCGACATGGAAGGGGTCCAGACCAATGTGATCTTCTTCACTGTCCCGGGTTTCAATGCCAATGAGGTCATCGACCAAATGGCACAGGTGGGTATCCTTGCAAACAATGAAGGCCCGATAGTGCGCCTCGTAACCAATCTGGATATCAGCGAAAAGGATACTGAGGAGATCTGTCTCCTTCTGAAAGTCTTCAAACCTAGGAAAAACTGATGAAAACTACCATATTCTGCTTTTCAGGCACAGGGAACAGCTTCTATGCGGCCAATGCCATCGCTGAGTTGCTCGGCGAGACTACCGTGCGCATGATCCCCTCCCTGTTTGATGGAGAGAGCATAGAGATGACCGAACGTGTCGGATTCCTCTTTCCCACCTACAAGGGCTTCCCTCCCAACCAGATGAAGGATTTTATCCAGGAAGTCTTTTCCAAACAGGACCTCTCCCCCATCAAGTATCTCTTCATGGTCACCACCCGCTACAAGTTCCAGGCCTACAGCATGGTGGCCATGGAAGTACTGCTGCGCGAGGCTGGAACCGTATACAGCTATGCCAACCACATCGTGATGCCTGACGGGTATGTCCCACTGCTCGCTGTCCCGACAGAGGAGATGGAAGACGCCCTCTACGCCCAGGCCGATGAGCGTATCCGCCTCATAGCGGATGATATCAAAGGCGAGACCATCAAGTTGGCGGGAAAACGACCGTTCAGCCGACTTGCGCTGAACTACCTTATGGGATACGTCCATAGCAACAGCAAGTTGTTTGCCCGGAAGTTTACCGTAACAGATGCATGCACCTCGTGTGGCATCTGCTATAGGATGTGCCCATCGGCTAACATAACCATGGTCGAGGGCAAGCCGGTCTTTGGCGACAACTGTGAAGGGTGTCTTGGCTGTTACCATCGCTGTCCCGTCGATGCCATTCAATTGACCACAAAAGCACATGAAGGGCGATACAGGAACAAGCGTTCCCACTACACCATGGAGTACAGACAATAATGCAGCAAGACTATTTTTCTCAAGAAGTGAATCGTAAGGGGACCCTCTCGGTCAAATGGAATCCCAAGGCTATCAAGAGCATCGCTGCAACCGAGGAAGCTGAGCCCTTCTGGGTTGCAGATATGGACTTCCTGGCCCCTCCGGAGGTGGTGGAGGCTGCTGTAGAGACTGCAAAGAGCGGTGTCTATGGCTACCCCTATGTAGAGGATAAGGAACAGCTTTTCTGCACATGGGTAGAGAAGCGCCACAACTGGAAGGTCGAGCGCAAGGATGTGGCCATCTGCCCGGGCATGCTCACCAGCATAGCCTTGCTTACCGAGATGCTTACATCTGTTGGTGATGGCGTCATCGTCCCCCTTCCCGCCTACCAGCCCTTTGTCAAGATAGTGCGCAATCTCGGGCGCAATCTCATCGCCTGGCCCTTGCTGTATGATGAGAAAAGCCATCAGTTCTCCCTCGACTGGGAAGCTTTTGAAGAGCTGTGCAAACAGGCCAAGCTCCTTATCTTCTGCTCACCGCACAACCCGAGCGGACTGGTCTTCAGCGAAGATGAGCTCAAAAAGGTGGCCTTCATCGCCAACAAGCACCGGGTGGCCATCATCAGTGACGAGATCCACGCAGACCTCAGCTTCAAGGCACACCATGCACTTCTTCCCATAGCAACAAGGGCAGGATGCACGGCCGTAACGTGCATGGCACCCTCGAAAACCTTCAACATTGCAGGGGAACACTTCTCTGTCTCCCTCTTCAGTGATGACACGCTCAGACTTGCTTTCAAGCGGAGGCTTGTGCAGCTCTTCCTGGATGGCAACTCCTTCTTCTCCACAACCATAGCCCTGAGTGCCTACGAGAAGGGAGAGCCCTGGCTGAAGGAACTTATTGTATATTTACAGGAGAATATCGCCTTCATGGAAGCTTTCTTTAAGGAGAAACTACCCTCCCTGGCCTTCATCAAGCCCCAAGCTTCGTTCATTGCATTCATTGACTGCTCAGGCATTGTCCCGTTGGTCGAACAGGATGCAAAGGCATTCCCTGACCTGTACGATGAGGAAAAAAGTCCCAATGGAGGACTGCTTTCGCGCTTCTTTGGCCTGAGGGCGAATGTCGCCCTCAATGACGGGACCTGGTTTGGTGGGGATGCCTATCGGGGTTTTGTGAGGTTCAACTATGGAACAAGACAAGAGAATGTTGCCTCTGCCCTGGAGAGGATGGAGAAAGCCATCAAGGCTCTGGAAGCGACCTACATCAGATAGGGCTCCAGAGCTTGGGCATAGAGGGAGAAGCCTTTCTTGTTCGGATGGAGAAATCCATCGGCAAAAACCTCTTCGGTGTGATCGATGCAGGAGAGGCAATCTATAAAGGTAACCAGGGGGAAACCCTTGGATACCTTTTTTATTGCATCACTCATTTGAAAGAAAGTGCCCATTGTCCGCTCGACTTCCCAATCGGAGCGCCAAAGCGGGGAGAGCAGGAGGATCTCTGTAGTCGGATAGAGCTCAAATAGCCTGGTCAACAACGCAGCAACCACCTCTTCCAACTCAGAAAGGGAAGCACGAAGCACCCAGTCATTGGTCCCGTAGCCTACGATGATCTTGGAGATGGGGAGGGATGCGTGTAGCTCTTGTACAACATCAGGATTGAAGAGCGAGCCCATGAGACCTTGGTTGATGACATCAAGCCCTGAGATCGAAGCCAAACGTGGGCTCAGAGCTAGGGAGGGGCTCTCTGAGCCCACCCCCTGCACAATGGAGTCGCCCAGTACCAATATAGAGGAGAGAGGACGCTCAAGAGCCTTTATCGGCTCATCACAGAGCAGGTCCTTTATACCCACCTGGTGGGTAAGGGGAAAGAACAGCTCGACCTCCATAAGGGTTTTACCGGGATTGTCCCAACTGGAGGTTATCTCCCCTGTACGCAGGGGGATCGATTCCACCAATACAGAATCGATGACAAGGTCGAAGTAGTCACGCATTTCCATCTTCCTGCCATAGAGCTTGGGAAAGTCAAACTCGATGTCCCCCTCTTTTCGTAGCAACGACTGGTTGAACCGCTTGCATCGGAACGAGAAGGAGCTTCCCCGAGTTAGAAATCTGAGCGAACATCCGCTGGATGTCTTGCTCATGGCCCTATAAAGAGCATGAGTTCCTATGCCCTCTACCTGCTTTTCAGTGAAACGCTGGAGGTGGTAGTACCCATCCTTGTCCTGTGACAGGGAGAGGGTGTTGTGGATGTACGGCTGAAGATCCATCCCTAAAGGTCCAATATGGTCTTGTCGCCATAGACCTGTTGCCAGCTGAGATGGAAGTCTTTCACTGCCTTTGCTATGGAGGGCATATGTAGTCCTGTCGATAACAAGGAGGGTGCAACGGTACAGCAGCTGGCCCCCTGGGCATACGCTGTGGTTATCTCACTGACATTCTTGAAGCTGGCCGCAAGCACCTGACAACAACCTGCATTGGCCCAGAGCAGACTGCTGAGCTCCTTGATGACCTTAGGGGCATCGATGTCGATGTTCAGCATCCTGTTGTAGTAGACAGCGATGTATCGCGCTCCGCTAAGCATCGCCAGGATTCCCTGGATGGTGGTGTAGACAGCTGTTGCTGTCACACTGACACCCCGAGAGGACAGAATACGTATAGCCTGAAGGCCTTCTTCAGTGACCGGGATCTTGACGAAGGTCTCTTCCCCTAAGACAGAGAGAATCTTCTCAGCTTCTGCTATGATGGCAGGACAAGTCTCGGCAACAACCTGCACATGCAGGCTCCTTTCATGACCTATAAGGGTACGGATACTCTTCATATGACCAAAGAAATCCTCTGCCCTCTCCACCTTTATGATAGAGGGGTTGGTAGTGACTCCACTTATGGGATAGAGGTCGATGCCTCTCCTAATTTCTTCAAGATTCGCAGTATCAAGCATTAGTTCCATAGTATTTCCTTTGTATCTATAATGGCATAGAAGTCCGGGTTGGGGAAGAATCAGCCAGAGTCTTCTGTTTGCGCCAGAGGCTGGGTGTGGTTCCATACTTGCGCTTGAACAGGGTGTAGAACCGATGCACCGATCCAAAGCCACACTCCCTTGCTATATCTGCGATGGTGCTCCTGCTGTGCTTTAGCGCCAGGGTTGCCAGCAGGAGGCGCTGCTCACATATCTCTTCCCATAGGGTCTTCTTCCTGGCCCTCTTGAAGCGCATCTCCAGGTTTCTCCTGCTGACGCAAGAGCGATCGACCACATCGCCTACACTGATGCCATGGGCTGCCGTGTCTCGTATGGTCCGCAGGGCTTGGGCAACTACAGTATCCTTTTCGGTGATGAGGGCGGTGCTTTCTCGTTCGGTCACCGTCCCTGAGGCGATACGCTGGATCCGGATAGTCCCTGTCTTGCTTTCAAGCAAAAGGTCAAGCATCGCCGCCGCCTGATACCCTATCATCTCGCAGTTGGTCTGGATGCTCGATATAGAAGGTGTGGCAAGTTCACACAGCAATGTCTCGTTATCGACACCAAGGACCGTCAGTTCAGTGGGGATATGCAGGCCAAGCCTCTGGGCGGCGATCTCCACCTTCATGGCAGAGAGGTCGTTGCTGCAGAAGAGCGAGATGGGTTTGGGTAGGGCTAGCAGCCAACTCTCCAGCTCAGGAGAAGCATCATAGATGTGGCGCCACCACACCAGGGGGCGAGAAAACCGCACTATCTGCTCAGAGCTCTTTCCAATGGCAGAGGCGTAGCCCACCAGGCGCTCGCGTGCCCAGTGCACACCGTCCACACCACACCATGCATAGTTTCGGTTCCCCAAGGTGTGCAGGTACCTTCCTGCCCGCACTCCTGTCTCATAATCATCATTGCGCACTTGGCTGAACAGCTTCAACGAAGAGGCCCCTGCAATATCGACCACAGGGATACCTAAGGCGGCACACCCAAGAGCCTCTTCATCGTCCTCTATTCGGGCGATGAGGGCGTCACAGTGAGAAAGGGAGTCGCTGTCCAAGGGAAAGAACCAGGGGCCCTGGCCCCTCAGCTGCCATCCGCTCTTCTTCTTTGCATAGCGCACCACCCCGTTGGCAACTGCCATATCGTAGCCATCCTGGAAGCGGAGTTTCAGTCCAATTTGAATCATAGGAGGATTATACCTTCTTTCTGCGCAAAACGCTACACTTTATACGCATATCAAGCATTGTGAGCCTCAAAATAGCAGGGTATACTAGACAGGATAAGGAGAAAGCCATGAACGTTCCCTACATAACCGTACAACAGACACTAGCAAAGATGCCTGCCATTGGGATTGGCACCTTTGGCAGTGACCACGTCAGCCATGCTAATATGGCAGAAGCTGTAGAGCTTGCCCTCGAGCTCGGCTATAGGAATATAGACTGTGCCCGTGTCTATGCCAATGAGAAGGAGATCGGAGAGGTCCTCAAGGCCTCGGGCATCAAGCGCGAAGAGCTCTGGATCACCAGCAAGCTCTGGAATGATATGCACGGTAAGAAAAACGTCGGCATTTCAGTGAGACAGACCCTCGCTGACCTGCAGCTCGATTACCTAGACCTTTTTCTGGTACACTGGCCATTTCCCAACTTCCATCCACCAAAGTGTGATGTCACAGCAAGGAACCCTGATGCAAGACCCTATATCCATGAAGAGTTCATGGAGACATGGTGTGCCATGGAAGAACTGGTAGACCAAGGGTTGGTCAAGCACATAGGAACGAGCAACATGTCCAAAGCAAAGCTTAAACTACTCCTCTCTGATTGCCGTATACGTCCAATCGCAAATGAGATGGAACTGCACCCCTGCTTCCAACAGCAAGAGCTTCTAAGCTATGTGAAGGGGCAAGGCATCATCCCCATAGGGTTCTCCCCCCTAGGCTCGCCAAACAGGCCTGAACGAGATACCTCTGAGGGCGATGCCATAGATATGGAGCACCCGGCTGTACTCGCTGTAGCGAAGGCTCACCGCGTCCACCCGGCAGAGATCTGCATCAAGTGGGCACAAGCCAACGGCATCGTGCCCATTCCCCAGTCTACCAAAGAGAAAAACCTCAACAGCAATCTGGAAAGCATCATGAGCGATCCCCTAGACCTTATGGAAGTGGCCATGCTCAAGGAAGCCGACTGCAATAGCCGCCTGATAAAGGGGCAGGTTTTCCTTTGGGAGGAAGCCGAGGACTGGACCGAACTGTGGGATGAAGATGGGATCATACGTGTACCCGATCACTATAGAAGATAACCTTTCAAGGAGGGATACCATGGAGAAGAAAACAATGTTGGGAGCAAAGCTTCCAGGAAACAGCACCGTCACATTTGACAAGTTCGACATACCCAAGCCCGGGCATGGGCAGGTGTTGCTTAGGACCAAATGTTCCACCATCTGCGGTAGCGATATCAGGGCGATCTATCGCGAACACCTGGGAAAGGGTCCTGAGGGGTATCAGAATGTGATCGCAGGCCACGAACCCTGTGGCCAGATCGTCGAAGAAGGCCCAGGCCTGAAACGGTTCAAGAAAGGGGACCGTGTCATCGTCTACCACATCAGTGGTTGCGGTATCTGTCATGAATGTCGTCAGGGCTACATGATCAGCTGTACCAGTGACCTTCGTGCAGCCTATGGCTGGCAGCGTGACGGCGGGATGGCCGAGTACATCCTCTGTGACGAGAAGGACCTGGTCATGCTTCCCGATGAGCTTTCCTATGCAGACGGGGCCCAGGTAGCCTGTGGCTTTGGCACTGTCTACGAAGCGATCGAAAAGGTTGGCGTCAGCGGCAATGATGCCGTCCTGGTTGTCGGTTTGGGTCCTGTGGGACTTGCTGCCCTCATGCTTGCAAAGGCTATGGGAGCTACCAAACTGATCGGTATCGAGATGGAACCTGCAAGGATCGAGCTGGCAAAGAAACTTGGCCTGCTTGACCATGGCTTCACACCCAGTGATGACAACGTCGACAAGATACGCGCCCTTACCGGAGGCCATGGTGTCGAGCGTGCCTTTGATTGCAGTGCTAGCAACCCAGGTCGGGCAACAGCGGTCAGGGCAACCCGAAAATGGGGCAAGATAGCCTTTGTCGGTGAGGGAGGAAGCGTAACCTTTAACCCAAGCCCCGATATGCTCCACGACCAGAAGACCATCTATGGCAGCTGGGTTACCAGCATCTGGAAGATGGAGGATCTGGTGGAGCATCTGGTCAGGTGGAACATCCATCCCGAAGACCTTATCACCCATCGCTTCCCCTTGGAGAAGGCTGATGAGGCTTATGCCCTCATGGCAAATGGGACATCGGGAAAGGTCGCGGTCTGTTTTGACGAAGAGTTGAAATAGGTCAGCTGAATTCCTTAGCAAAAGAATCGGTGGCAGAGCAGTTGGACATATATTGGTCATCTGCGATGCCACCGTTCTCTTTCATGACATGAAGCGTGGGCAAGAGCACCACTTTAGCGGGGAAATCATCAATGTCCCCTGCCATGCGTCGGATAAGTATCTGGGCAACACTCTTCCCTATCTTGTCGATAGGTTGGGCAGCTGCATAATGGCAAAACTTCAACAACGGGGCATAGAACAGATGGTCGAAGGTGGCGAAGACCATACGGGCACAGTCCTTCTCACTCCCCTCTGCGGCAAGACAGCTGGTCGCCCCTATATGCACCATGTCATTGACCACAAAGAATGCACTGGGACAATTTTCCTGCTCCAAAGCCTTTTTCATCAGGGAGTAACCAGATCGCTGGTTCATCCCCCCCTGCATGACAAAAGCCTCCTCAACGGGTAGGTTGTACTCCCTCATGGCATCGAGATAGCCTCTTAGTCGCTCTACAGAAGTATGAACGGTAGGCTCGCCACCAAGGAAGCCAATGCGGGTATGCCCTTCACGTATGAGAGCTCTCGTTACGTCATAGGATCCTTTTCTGTTGTCGACAAGGACAACATCGCAGGCTAGGCCTGCAATTTCCCTGTCCAGCATGACCATAGGCGTAGACTGGGTGGCGGAAAGGGTGAAATGTGTTCCTACATTGCTTGCAGGTATCACCACCAAGGCATCGACATTGCGCTCCAGGAGCAAGGAGAGCTTGCGTTTTTCTTCTTCCACACTATTCCCAGAAGAACACAGTAGCAGGGCATAGCCCAAGGGACCGAGCAGCCGCTCGAGCTGCTCAACGATCTCTGTAAAGAACGTATTGGAGATCTCCGGGACGATGATGCCGATGCTTTTGGTCTTTCTCAGCTTCAAGGAGCGTGCAACTGCGTTGCGCTGGTACTGGAGGTCCTGAACGGCGGCGAGCACCTTCGCTTCAGTGACAGCATTCACCACCCCGAGGTTGTTCAGCACCCTACTGACAGTAGCAATGGATACTCCTGCCTGTTTGGCGACATCCTTGATCGTAGCTTGTTCACTTTTGTGCATATCCCTGACCTTCCATTGTGTAGTGTACGTATTGTAGTGAAAGCTACGACAAAATCCAACTGGCTACCTTGCCCTACCAAAATCTTAGTATTCCCCCCATAGAAGAGAAGATCCTTATAAAGAGCAAGGGCTACACAGACACATGGGAGAACCTATGTCACACACAGCTATCAAAGTTCCTATTTTTTATCTACTAATGTGTATACTTGAAAAAAAATCCTGTGAATAAATCATCATGGTGTCACATGTGCAAATCTTAGTATAATTAATAATTACCTATATACAATGGTTTTATAAAAATTTGTAATATTCTTTTTAAAATTAAATATATTCTATATTCTTCCTCTTGACATAAGTCTAATGAGATTATATTATACAGGTGTGCTTAGGAAAAAGGCACACAAACATCTTGCACCGGAGCCAACCAGCTTCCAAAAGGAAAATATAATGAAAAAAACAATAGCAATCCTCCTGATCCTCACCATCACCGGTTTCGGTCTCTTCGCAGCTGTAGACAATGACAAGAACCCTGCAACCATCAACATCACTACCATCATAGCGGATTACTCTGCATTCGGCGTCTCAACCCTTGAGGTCCTTCCTGCAGGATTCAGGTCCATTGCAGCATTCGAAGGTTCTGCATCTTCCTCAATTAATGCAACAGTGCCCATGCTCTCCTTGAGCTCTTATGTGCCCGTTGGTTTTCTCTCAGGCATCAACAACACCAAGGCTGCTGTAAACCTTGGCATCACCATTGCCGACCTGAAATCTGGCTCTGACACCGTAGAAATGCTGGTATCCCCTGCCTCTGCAACCATTGCCGCTTCAGCAAACAGTAATTTTGGAACACTGCGCAATACCATCATCAGCGTCAAGGAAGCAACCTCAGGCAAAGCCGCCCTCGCTCCTGCTGGAACATACACCACCACTGTGACCATCACCCTTACAAGTAACTAATAAGCAACCTCCTCCTACATATGAGAAAAAGCCTCCTTGCGGAGGTTTTTCTCTATTTGGGGCAGGAATCAATAAAATTGGGTTGCTTAATCTACTTAGATGTTGATACTACTTCAGGACAAATCCAAGCCATGCTCAAACAAAACAAGTGTGTAGATACATCAAATCAATCGACCTTTACTGACTGGGTCATCCAAGGCTTCGGAGACACAAACTGCTCCCCCCAGCAAAATTGCCGGTGTCATCTATTATGAGTATCTTCAAAGTATCCGGCGTTGCCGGAAACGAATTCAGGCAGGTTAGAACCCAAGAGAGTCAGCGGCTTTCTTGAGTAGCGTGAGTTTTATACTGTATATGAAGATGAGTTGGATATTCATTTGGTTCTATAAACCTGCCGTACACAGGAGATACATGTATGCCTAAACAAGCAAAGATAGCAATTATTACTGGAGCATATGGAGGAATAGGCCGATCTGTTGCAACACAGCTCGCTAAAAACGGCGTTTCTGTAGTGTGTGCCGATATCAAAGGGGCAGAAGAGACGGTAAAAATCATCAAAGACCAGGGTGGGCATGCTGTGAGCAAGAACCTTGACGTACGTGTCCCAGCTGATTGGACCAAATTGATGGCCGATGTCAAACAAGAGTTCAATGGTGTTGACTATCTTGTCGCTGTAGCAGGCGTGGTAAACAGGATCAGCGCTGATACAGTACTCGACCTTACCGAAGAGGCCTGGGATACCGTATTGAATGTGGATGCAAAAGGTGTGTGGCTTGGCATGCAGGCTGTGATACCAAGCATGCTTGAACGCGGCGGCGGCCGGATTGTGAATATATCGTCACTGGCAGCAACAAAGGGGCTCCAGGGACTTGCCTCGTATTCAGCGGCCAAGGGTGCAGTAGAAGCTCTTACCAGGCAGGCTGCGGTGGAATACGGGCGCCAGGGAATTATCATCAACTGTGTTGCTCCAGGAACAATCGAAACCTCGATTAACAAAGCAACTCTTGAAACTGAAGAGGGTGGCAAGAACAGCGCCGGGACCACAGCTATTGGGCGGTGGGGCCAGCCGAATGAACTTGCGTCAGCGATAGTTTACCTGTTGCAAGAAGGATCTTTCGTTGTTGGACAAGTGTTTCATGTGGACGGAGGATGGTCGATCACCGGTGGCGTTGAATACGGTGATTCACGGACAATGTAAAAAACGATAGGGAAAGCAGTTTCCCGTCGCTACAACTCCGTACGAGAAAACAAGAACAAAGATACAGCAAGTG